>CESE01033706.1_pt1 | contig 25522 bp, 24 predicted proteins | sample 350271 | NCBI WGS metagenome assembly CESE01 (sample SAMEA2621536, study PRJEB7988) | marine metagenome | isolation source: saline water (ENVO:00002010), including | reverse complement strand
TTTAATTATCGCGTTGAATGCATTAAAGTTTGATTAATTTTGCGCCATAATTTATCTACACAAACTTACAGAGCATGAAATCAAATTTTACTTTTTTTACTTTACTAATTCTTACTGTTTTTTCTTCTTTCCAGTCAAATGGACAGGAGTGTTCTGACTTAATTATCTCTGAAGTAGTGGAGGGATGGTCTAATAATAAAGCAATAGAAATATACAACCCTACAGCTGCAGCTATTGATGCTTCAGAATATGGTTTAGTGAGATTCCAAAATGGAAGTACCACTCCAGGGAATATTACATATTTAACTGGAGTTTCCATAGCTCCCTATGATGTGTATGTCGTCGTGTTGGACAAAAGAGATCCTGATGGAGTTGATTTTGAAGCACCAATTTGGGATGAATTACAATTACAAGCAGACATTTTCGTAAACCCATCCTATAATGATGGTCAAGAAGTGATGTATTTCAACGGTAATGATGCCTTAGCTCTCCTCAAGGATGACGGTCAAACGTTAGTAGATGTGTTTGCTAAAATAGGGGATTCACTAAACCCTGATGGATGGGGTGGGTATTTAGATGCTGAAGGTGAGCAGGCTTATATCTCTAAAGACCACACTCTAGTTAGAAAAGCTTCTTTTACAGAAGGTTATACAGTCAACCCTGAGTCTTTTGACATCTTAAATGAATATGACTCTTTGTCTGCCAATACGTTCGATCAATTAGGATTTCATATTTGTGAATGCGATGTGAATAGTGTTGAGAAATTTGAATCTTCAAAAGGAATTAAAGTTTTCCCTAACCCTTTAGCCAACGGTTTTGTTACTGTTACAGCTTCAGAGAGAATCGAGGCGATACTTATTTTTGATACTACAGGAAAACTTCTTTTAGAGGAAAAAGTCGATGCGTTGCAAAGCACTTATTTAGATTTAACTGCAATTCCATCAGGAACGTTTTTCTTAAAAGCAAGACTAGAATCTGGGGCAGAGATTTCTCAGTTACTAATAAAGTAATTCATAATAAAAACCATATAAATGCAAGCGTTTCTTAAAGCTTTTGTTGGGGTTTTTGTCCTTCTGTGCCATTTTTCAGTCTTTTCTCAGAATTGCGATTTTTCTGGAAAGATTTATGATGAAAGTACGGATGAAGGATTAGCCGTAGCTAATGTATTCTATAACTCTAACCAGTCTATTACCGCTGATTTAGAGGGTAATTTTGCAGTCTCTCTTCCTTGCGGTACATACAGTTTTGAGTTCAGTTATGTGGGATACAAGAGCCAAGTGCTTACCGTGAATTTAAATAAGGCATCTAAGAAATTAGATGTCGGTTTACGAAGCGTAGAATTAAATGAGGCTTTAGTAACAGCTGATATAGCTATAGATAGAGAAACTCCAGTTGCTTTCTCCAACATAGACGCTAAAACGATTAATGAAGAACTAGCTTCACAGGATATTCCTATGATTCTAAACACAACCCCTGGAGTGTATGCGACTCAGCAGGGAGGGGGTGATGGAGATGCTCGAATTACTATTAGAGGATTCGACCAAAGAAACATAGCTGTTATGTTGGACGGTGTACCTGTAAATGACATGGAAAATGGTTGGGTTTATTGGTCTAACTGGTTTGGATTAGACGCTATTCTTCAAACTACTCAAGTACAAAGAGGATTAGGAATAAGTAAGTTAGCAGTGCCTTCTGTAGGTGGAACGATCAATATTATAACGAAAGGGATAGATCAAAAGAAGGACACTAAGATTAAACAAGAGGTTTCTAATAATGGATTCCTCAGGACTACTTTTGGACACACTTCTGGAAGGCTTAAAGGAGGGTGGGGATTCACTGTAGCTGGTTCCTATAAACAAGGGAACGGATGGGTAGATGGTAACTTCACTAAAGGATTCTTTTACTACGGAAAGGTTCAGAAAGCCATGGGAAACCATGTGTTTACTCTAAGCGGATTTGGTGCGCCACAGAGTCACGGACAGCGAGTAGTAAGAGGCGGGATAGGCGTGTATGATGCAGCAGTAGCTTCTAACCTAGGCGCTGAATTGAATAGCCAAGATGTAAATGAATTCGGTATAGGACACAACTTTCAGACAGCGGATTTAATGCGGTATGATTTAGATGCTAATGGCAACAGGATTAACCAAAAGACTGAGAGGTTAAACTCTAACGTAAACTATTACCACAAGCCTCAGTTCTCCTTTAGACATTCTTGGAATATGTCAGATAAGCTTTCTTTAAACAGTACAGCATACCTTTCCATTGGAAATGGGGGAGGAACTAGATTAGATAAGTCCTTCAGTAAAGATGAATTATTAGAAAATGGGGGGCCTGATTATCAAAGTGTCTATGATATTCAAACAGGAGATTCATTTGAACCTACACCATTTGTGTCCCAAGACCCAACCATTATATCGGGTATCTCGGCTACGGAGCATGCTGCTACTGAAAACTATCTTCAGTCAGGAATTAATAATCACTTTTGGTACGGGTTACTGTCAAGCATGTCTTACAAAATGTCTGAGAAGATCACCTTATCGGGAGGCTTAGACGTAAGGAGTTATAAAGGAGGTCATTACAGAGAGGTTTATGACTTGCTGGGTGCTGACTATCTTTTTGATACCAGTAATCCTAATAGCGCTACAGGAGTGAAACGTGTAGGAGATATTATAGATTACCACAATGACGCCTTCGTACAGTGGGGAGGATTATTCGGTCAAGTGGAGTATAAGAATGATTTGTGGTCAGGATTCCTTAGTGGGTCTTCTGCCATGACTCGGTATAAGAGAATAGATTATATGCTTCCAAGGTCGGTGACCGCGGGCGGAGTGGACATAGCGCCAGTTTATTTCTGGGAGACCAATGCTACATCTCCTACGCTAATCGAAGAAACAGCTCCTAATGGACAGGTATATACAGCAGAAAGTCCAGAACTCAGCTACCAAGAAACAGACTGGTACTATAAAGGAGGTTTTACGGTGAAAGCAGGATTTAACCGTAAAATAAATGAAAAGCATAACTTCTTTGTAAACCTTGGTTATTTGGATAGAGCTCCTAGGTTCCAAAATGTTTTCGATTTTGGAAATAAGCTGTTTTCAAATATCGAGAACGAGCTTATTCAGGCTGTTGAGTTTGGTTATGGATTTAAAACAAGACCATTTAGCCTTAACCTAAACAGTTACTACACCACTTGGCAGAATAGGCCAGTAAACAGAGGTGTTAAAATCTCTGACCCTCAAGATCCAGAAGAGTTTATAAGTGCTAATGTGAATGGCATGAACGCGAGACACATGGGAGCAGAGCTTGAGGCCGCTTATGCGGTAAATAAAAAATTAACCTTGGAGGGAATAGTTTCTTTAGGGGATTGGATTTGGGATACTAAAGATACCGTGCTTTTTTACTATGATGATGGAACCCCTGTAATAGAAAATGGTGTTCAGCGTTCTGTATCCTATGACGCGAGAGGAGTTCATGTAGGTGATGCTGCTCAAACCCAGTTAGGTGGTTTGATTCGTTATGAATTTAAAAGAGGAGCCTACGTGAAATTGAGATATACATTCTTTGATAGACATTATGCCAATTTTAACCCAAATGACTTAAATGGGGATGATGCTGGAAGAGATTCCTGGCAGGTGCCTAGTTATGGTCTTCTTGATTTTCACGCTGGATACCGCATTAAGTTGCGAGATAAATATAATTTGAACCTAAGAGGTTCATTGTTTAATATATTAGATAAGCGAGCTATATCAGATGCTTCTGTAAATGACAATAGAGCTGTCGGTAGTGATTCGCCTACAGGAGCAGCTCAGAGTGAAGACGGAGATTTATTCGATGCTAATTCTGCAGGAGTATTCTTTCTTCAAGGAACTAGACTCAACATTTCAGCCACACTTAATTTTTAGAAAACACACGTTATGAAATCATATTTATTAGCATTATTAGCGCTTTGCAACGCACTACTTTTATCAGCTCAGACTGACATACAGGATCTTAGAGATAACTATGCTGTAGGTCAAGTAGTGACTATTACAGGAATAGTTACTCATGGAGAAGAAATGGGTTCTTCTGTTAGGTATATGCAAGATGAATCTGCAGGGATAGCTATATATTCTGGAGCTTGGGAAGGTTTTACTACTCCTTCTAGAGGAGACGAAATCACTGTGACAGGAGAAATCACTGAGTTTAACGGGTTATTAGAAGTAGGGCCCAATTTAAGTGCTGTTACTATTAATAGCACAGGGAATGAACTTCCAGATTTTGAATACATAGATCTATCTGATTTTAATGAAGGTGTAGAAGGAGAACTTGTAAATTTTGATGGAGCTCAATTCCAGGATGGAGGAAGTACCTTTGCCGGAAATAACACTTATACTTTCATTCATGAGGGTGAGCAGTCTATAATATACCTTAGAACAGGCAGCGCTTTGGAAGGACAGATTATCCCAGCTGGGCAGATTACGCTGAGAGGGATAGTGTCTCAGTTTACTTTTGATGGTTTTGGTGGATATCAACTGTTGCCTAGAGATATGGAAGACTTAATTTCCAATTCAACTATTAATCTAGCCTCTCAGTTGACTCAGTCATCTCACGATGAAAGTTCTATTACCTTAAATTGGTTAACGGATACTCCAGGTACTACAGTGCTTTATTATGGAACAGATGCTGACAACCTAACTGAGACGGCTTCGGATATGGCAGCAGTAACGAGTCATGAGGTGACTATGACTGGTTTAGAGCCAGGAACAGTGTACTTCGTTTATGCTGAGTCGGCTAATGATGATTCTGCAGTTCAGTCAAGCGTATCTTCATTCGTCACAGTAAGTGAGTCAAGCGGAGATATTCATGTTTATTTTACTGGGTCTGTAGATACGAGCGTTGCAACGCTAGATGAGGCTATCTCTCTAGGAGCAGCTACCAATGATACTATAGCAGCATATATAGACAGAGCACTATCTACGATTGATTTAGCGGTTTATAATAATAACGACCAAACGATTATGAACGCGGTGGATGATGCTTATGATAGAGGGGTTCAAATTAGGTACATTACTCAAGGTTCTAATGCTAACATAGGGTTAGGTCAAATAAATTCTGAAATTCCAGTTTTAGAAAGGCAAGACGAAAATGGTTCTGGAATGCATAATAAGTTTGTAATCATTGACGCTGATGATACCGATAACTGTGCTCTAATTACAGGCTCTACAAACTTCACTACGAACGGATTAGTTGAGGATTATAACAATGTAGTATTCTTTCAAGATCAATCGATTTGTAGAGGGTATAGAGTTGAGTTTGAGGAAATGTGGGGTGGAAGCGGTTCACAGCCAATAGTAGGGAACAGTAAGTTTAGTTCGCTTAAACTAAATAACACGCCCAAGCAATATACTATAGGTGGTGTGCCTGTTGAAGCCTATTTTTCACCAACTGATGGTGTAACTGATGCTATTAAGTCGGCTATCCAGACAACTGACTCTGATTTAGATTTTGCCCTTTTAGTGCTCACTAGAGATGATTTAACAGAGGCTATCATAGAAGAAGACAACCTCTTTTTAGTAGTAGCTAGAGGCATGATAGAACAAGTAAGTGGGAATGGATCAGATTTTCAAACGTTATTAGATGGCGGTGTAGATACAGAGAGTCATGAGGGTATTTTTCCTCAGCTTCACCATAAATACTGTATCATAGATCACAGCAGTCCAGATTCAGATCCGCTAGTAATTACTGGTTCTCATAACTGGAGCTCTTCAGCAGAAACTGTAAATGATGAAAATACAGTGATCATTCATGACGCGAGTATAGCCAATCAGTTTTACCAAGAATGGTATCAAAGATGGTCTGAGTTAACTGTAGGAGTGGAGGAAGTAGAAAATCAGTGGGATGTGAGGTTTTATCCTAACCCTGCATCAGATGTAGTTAACTTGTACGTGAATAACACTGGAAGCTCTAAACTATCTGTCAGCTTGCTAGACATTACTGGAAAAGAGGTTTATCAGTCAAGTTTACAAGGTAAAAAGCATCTATTAGATGTATCCTCTATGAGCCATGGGGTTTATACGCTAATGATTCATGATGGACAGTATTCTTATGCTCAGAAGTTAGTTATTCGCTAAGTTTGCTCTAATTTAGAGCAAATGGAATTCTCGAATACATCCGGAAAAATATATATAGCAGGCCATAATGGTATGGTCGGCTCAGCTATTCATAGAGGCTTACTCAAGAAAGGCTATACTAATATAGTAACTCGTTCTTCTAAAGAGCTAGACCTAAGAAATCAGAATGACGTAAATGATTTCTTTAAGTCTGAAAAACCAGATTTCGTTTTTTTAGCTGCAGCTAAGGTTGGAGGGATTCTGGCCAATAGCACATACAGAGCAGAATTTCTCTATGACAATCTGATGATTCAGACAAACATCATTCATGCAAGCTATACCCATAAAGTTTCTAAGCTATTATTCTTAGGCTCGTCATGTATTTATCCTAAAATGGCTAAGCAGCCACTTAGAGAAGAGGCGCTTTTAACTGGAGAGTTAGAGCCGACTAATGAGCCGTATGCTATAGCTAAGATTGCTGGAATTAAAATGTGCGAGGCATACAGAGACCAATACGGTGTTAACTTCATTTCTGCCATGCCTACAAATCTTTATGGCCCTAATGATAATTATGATTTAAAAAGTAGTCATGTCCTTCCTGCCTTACTTAGGAAATTCCATGAAGCTAAAGTTTCAGGAGATTCGGAAGTTCAGTGCTGGGGAACTGGCTCCCCTATGCGTGAGTTCTTGCATGTAGATGATTTAGCAGCGGGCTGTCTTCATTTAATGCTAACTTATGATCAAAAAGAATTCGTGAACATTGGGACAGGAACCGATGTGACGATAAAGGAGTTGGCAGAGACCATAGCTTCTATTGTTGGGTATAATGGAGAGCTCGTTTGGGATTCTACCAAGCCAGACGGAACACCTAGAAAACTTATGGATGTAAGTCGAATTCACGCCTCAGGATGGAAGCATGAAATAGACCTCAAAGAAGGCATTGAACAAGTATATAAAGAATTTACGAGTAATGAATTGGCGCTTTAATATATATAAAGCGTTAGTTTGGTTTGGGGTTTTACTTATAGCCATAAACGTATCCGGCCAGTTGGATTTGTTTCCACTGCAGCAGGATTATATTGAAGAGTCTAGATATTCTTATGGAGATTTAGACTCAGCTACTCATACTTCTATACTGCCATTTTCTGTAAAAGACTCAGAGCTATCTGAGTCTTATTTTTACAATGACACCTCGCTATATTACAGTCTTTTAGCAGCCAAGGTTTTTAAGGATGACTTGTTTTCCATAAACGAAGAAGATTTTGTGCTCAGAATAAACCCACTATTCGATTTTAGAGGAGCCAAGGATTTGATAGATACCAGTACTTATGCGGATACTACTCTATTTATACAGAATTCTAGAGGATTTAAAATGGATGGTAAAATAGGAAAGCGGCTCTTTTTCCAAACAGGATTTTTAGAAAGTCAGTCTTACTTACCGAGTTGGCAGAAAACCTATGCAGATACTAATCTGGTCATCCCTGGAATGGGCAGACATAAGGCGTATAAAGACAATGGGTTTGATTATGCCCAATCTTATGGATGGGTAAACTACTTTCCTGCTAAAAACATCAATCTCTTCTTTGGCCATGGAAAAATGTTCTCAGGACATGGCTATAGGTCACATTTATTAAGTCACCAAAGTTTTAATTTCCCCCATTTAAAAGCCTCAGCTACTCTTCTAAAGGGGAAATTAAAAGCTATGTGGAGTCTAGCAGCGTTGCAATCTCTAACCAGGCAACCTTTGGGGGAAGTTCCAGAATCACTATTCAAGAAAAAATCAGCTACATTTTCTTCGATAAGTTATTTGGTAGGAAAAAGAGTAGAACTGTCAGTTTTTGAAACCAATATATGGAAGAGGTACAGTGAGTTTTCTGGGACTGTTCCTCTGAATGGACTAGCGTATGCTCCTGTGCCATTATTAGGATATTTAACACAGCGAGTAGATTCTCTTCAGTCAGCTAGAATTGGATTTAATGGACTCTTAAAAATCTCAAATAGAATTCAGTTTTATTCTCAATATCTAATAGAGACTGAAGGCCTTCAATTGGGAATTCGAATAAACGAATTGGGGATAAAAGGATTAAGAGTCCAGGCAGAATATAATCAAGCTAACAAGGTGACTGAAATGGACCCACTAGTCAGTTTTAGTCATTTAAATGAAGGGCTAGGACATCCAGTTCAAGATACTTTTGATGAGGTGTTTATTTCTGTAAACTACATCAAAAACCGCTGGGTAGGTAAAGTGACTTACTCCCAATTAAATAGCTTAACAGACAGAAAAACCCTAGATGTGAATGCAGCTTACCGAGTAAACGCTAAAACTAATTTAAAAATAGCCTTGGGTTACCTATATAGACATCAAGGACAAGGAAGTAGCTCTCAATCTGGGCTTTTCTACTTTGGTGTGAAAACTTCTGTATTTGATTCCTTCTATAATTTTTAATAACTTGCCACTAAAATCAATCAATCTTGACCGAACTTTTTTTAGCATTTCTGACCGCTTTCGGAGTCGTGCTAGTGGCTATGCCCTCCTTAATTAAAGTAGCTAAGATTAAGCATTTAGTAGACGAGCCAGGCGACGACCGTAAAGTCCATAGAAAAAGCGTACCTACTATTGGAGGTATTATGATTTTCGCGGGAACTATACTCGCATTCTGTCTTTTCTTTCCCACTGATGATATAGGCTTTGCATTTGATGTAAAGGAGGCTGTTCATGATTTCCAGTACATTATAGCTTGTCTCTTTATTCTCTTTTTCGTAGGAACTAAAGACGATATTATTGGGTTTAGCCCAACTAAAAAGCTCATCGCCCATTTGTTAGTAGGAAGTATTCTAGTATTTATGGCCGATTTTCGTATTACTAGTCTTTACGGGCTGTTTAGACTTGATGGAGATTTGCCTTATTGGTTTAGTGCTCCATTTTCTGTTTTTGTCTATATAGTCATCGTAAATGCGGTAAACCTCATAGATGGGGTAGACGGTTTAGCCGCTGGAGTTGGTTTTATTTCAAGTGTGGCCTTTGCCTGTTGGTTTTTTATTATCGGTCATTTCCCATTTGCTGTGTTAGCTACTTCGCTGGCAGGAGCTTTGTTAGGGTTTCTGATCTTCAACTTCAATCCCGCTAAAATATTTATGGGAGATTCAGGCTCTCTGACTATTGGTTTAATAATGTATGTTTTGGCCATTGGAATGATTGAGCAGCAAGGTTTGCACCAGGACTTAATCATTACCTCAATATCCCGTCCTGTGCTTGCTATGGCTATTCTGGCTTATCCACTTTTAGACACTATCAGAGTATTCACCTTGAGAGCTTTAAAAGGAACCTCTCCTTTCAGTGCAGATAGAAACCACTTACATCATCATCTGCTAGACTTAGGCTTGAGCCATAAACAAACGGTATTAGTGGTCTATGCGTTCAGTTTAATTATTATAGCCTTAGTGTTTCTAACTTCTGTTCACTCTCCCAATGTTAGCTTTTTGATAGTAGGAGTCACTGCATTTGTACTTACTCAATGTATTTTCATTTTTAAGAATTTCAGAAAAGTTAATTCATGATTAGGAAGTTATCGGTAGTAACTTTACTGCTGTATAGCCATTTTTTATTGGGACAAGAGAGAAGCCAGGACTCTTTGGCGCTAAACTCTCCTGTACTTATTCAGGAGTTTTATACGCCAGCTTCTTTTTCCGAATATCAAGGAAATGAGATTAAATTTCCTCTTAAAGTAAAAGCTAATTTAGATTTCCTCCTTAACACAGGAGGCTCTTTTTTCAACGAAGTATCTCCTGTTTACGCTGGTTATTTTAATGCGGGAGTAGTAATGAAAAACCGAAATAAAATCTTAAGCTTAGATTACTCTTTGGCTAGCTCAGGTTTAGGTGATTACATGTCTGAATTTGTAGACAGCACAGGAGTCCTGTCAGGGTTTGGCGTTGCAACGCAAGAAAAATTCGGCTATTTGGCCAATAGAATACGAGGAAGGTTTAATTGGCAAATGTCCAAGCATTTTAATGCAGAGATAGGAAATCACACGAATTTTTGGGGGAATGGATACAGATCTATGGTTCTAGGAGAGAATACGACTCCATATCCATATTTAAAACTTACCACGAAAGTTTGGAAAATTAAGTACACTAATTTATTTATGCAGCTCCGAGACCTGCAACCAGACGTGCCATGGAAAGACTCCAGGCAGAAATATGTAGCACTACACGCTATAGATTTTAAAGTTAATGAACGCTTTTCGTTTACCGTATTTGAATCCGTGGTTTGGCAATCCTCGGACACCTTATCCAACAGGAGTTTTGATATCAATTACTTAAACCCTGTAATATTCTACAGACCAGTAGAGTTTAGTCAAGGGTCTGCCGATAATGTTCTGCTAGGAATCGCGGCTCGATTAAGTTTGGATAAAAACTTCATGTGGTATGGTCAGCTTTTTCTAGATGAGTTTTTACTATCAGAAGTGAAAAAGCGCGAAGGCTGGTGGGCAAATAAAGTAGGCATGCAAATAGGCGTTCAAGCGGCTAATTTATTGCCAGGATTTTGGGCTTATTCAGAATTTAATAGTGCTCGACCCTTTACCTATACACACGGGAGTGTGCTTCAGAATTATGGCCATAGAAATCAGTCTTTAGCTCACCCATTAGGAACTAATTTTTATGAGTGGTCTACTGGGGCTCAGCTAGAAAAAAAGGAGTGGACCTTCACGGGAAGGTTTAATTGGGCGCTTTATGGGCGAGACTTAAATGGAGATAATTATGGAGGAGATATTTATAGGTCTTATAAGCAGCCTTATAGGACTTTCGATAACCAAATAGGTCAAGGGAATACCCACCATTCCTATATCACGCAGTTAACCGCTTCTAGAAAGATATTGAAAAACAGGGATGTGTTCTTTTTCGGAAGTTACACTTGGCGTCATGTACAAAATCAGTTTGAATTAAATGATGAGCATGTTTTTTCCTTCGGAATAAGCTCCTCAGTCTATAAGATAAGCTCTAAAAATTCTAATGGAGCTTTGCCCAATTTATCGAATGATTTTTGATAATTTCTATACATTTAGTCTTAAGAATTCGACTACTTTTGTACGCTCAATAGTTCATTTTGACAGCAGCGATATTAAATCAAATAAGTTATATTAAGTCTATTAAAATAAAAGACTTAGCCGAGTTGATGAAGCTTAAATTGTCGGCCTTGGTCGTATTGTCGGCTGTGTTGGGTTATTTCATGGGGACATCTTCTCCTGAAATTTTGCAAATTGTTTACGTAATGCTCGGAGGGATGCTCCTTACAGGAGGTTCTAATGGTTTTAATCAGGTTTGGGAAAGAAACCAGGACGCTTTGATGAAGCGCACCATGAATAGACCTCTTCCGACAGGAAGTCTCTCCGTGGAAGCCGCTATAGTTTGGAGTACGATTGTTTCTACAGCTGGTATTTCTATTCTTTGGTTTTTGTTAAACCCTTTCTGCGGAATTTTAGGTGTGCTAGCGTTGTATAGTTATGTTTTTCTTTATACCCCATTAAAAAGAGTAAATAGTGTGGGCGTTACTGTTGGAGCTTTTCCGGGAGCCATACCTCCGATGTTAGGCTATGTGGCTGCAAGTGGATCTTTTGGGTTAGAGCCAGGGTTGTTGTTTGCGTTGCAATTTATGTGGCAGTTTCCTCATTTTTGGGCTATCGCGTGGGTAGCTAAAAAAGATTATGATAATGGGGGGTTCAAAATGCTCCCATTTAATAAGGGTAAAACCACATTTACGGCATTTTATATTGCCTTGTCTGCTTTCGTGCTAATCCCTGTAAGTATTTTGCCATGGTTCATAGGGAGTGAGGGTCCTATGATAGGAAATGTCGCAGGAGTCTCAACTTTAATTATCGGGATACTTTATTTCATGGTAGCTCTTAGGTTTGCATTAACAAAGGATGATAAATACGCTAAGCAAGTAATGTTTGGCTCTTTTATCTATCTCCCTGTAGTACAGTTATTATTCGTTCTAGATAAAATTTAAATACCATTTTCAATGTCAGAATCTACACTTTCTTTAGTCACAGAAACAAAAAAAAAGAAGGTGGATGTGTTCGAAGGTCATCCACTTGAAGTAAAAGAGAGAACAAAGAAGATGCTTATGTATCTTATTCTTTTTGCTGTTCTTATGATGTTTGGTGGATTTACTTCCGCGTTTATAGTAATGGCGCCCCAGGCATACTGGGTACATCCAGAGCCAGTTTCAGGATTGCTTGCAAGTAATATAATTATTGTTATATCCAGTTTGTTTTTAATAGGCGCAGGATATACAGCTAGTAAAGGGAAAAGGCAGGCTACTACCATACTACTAGTTCTTACTTTTCTATCCGGAATCGGTTTTACGCTCAGCCAATGGAATGGATGGCTACAATTAAATGATAAAGGATTGTTTGTTTCGCATAATGAAATCGGTGATGTTACAGGAGAATATGGGGTTGATTATATGATAACCTATAATTCGCTACCTGTAATTTTTGAAAATGGACAGTTCTATAAAGGAACAGACAAGGAAAGGCTTGAACCAGTCACTCAGGTGATGCAAAAGCAAAAAGATAATTCTACCAGTTTACTTTTCCTGTTTATTGCCATACACGCATTCCATTTAGTGTTAGGATTAATTTACTTGATAATTAACATAGTAAGGAGTGTAAGAGGGACTTTTTCAAATGGAAACATAATAAGTTTAAGGACTCAAGGCATTTACTGGCACTTTATGGGAATATTGTGGCTGTATTTGTACGCTTTTTTGTTCATTATTTACTAAAATTGCAAGAAATTACAACGACTGATGTCAGGAGAAGCTTCAAAACTAATTGAAAACGACGATTTATGGGGGGGAGGAAGATCTCCTTTCAGCGTTACTTACGGTAAAATGATGATGTGGTTCTTCCTGGTATCGGATGCGCTGACTTTTAGTGGACTCTTGATTTCTCTGGGATTTTTCAGAACTGGTGTCTTCGGTGACCTTGAAGGCTTTTGGCCGGTGGGGGAGAAAGTATTTGAGGCATTACCAGGTTTGGGAACAGGTTTTCCCTTGATCTATGTGGCGCTCATGACATTCCTTTTGATTGTAAGTTCAGTTACTATGGTTCTCGCTGTGGAAGCAGGACATAGGAATGATAAGAAAAGTGTCACTAAATGGTTAGTTTGGACTGTAATAGGAGGATTCTTCTTCTTGGGCTCTCAGGCGTGGGAGTGGTATCACTTTATCCATGGTTCTGGTGGTTATTATATTAGCGCGAATGAACTTGTTGTTGATGGCGTAGATCAAGCGGGTGAAACAATAAGCTATACAGTAGCAGCTGGAGAAAAAGTCTATTATGGTGCGGAGCACGGACATTCTCATGAAGATCATGAAGAAGAAGGACATGATGAGCACCACGGACATGAGCATGCATCTAATAAGAAAATCTCAGGAATGGGAGGTGATGGACATAATGACCATGCCGAGGAAGAGGTTCATGAAGAGCATTCTCCAAAAGTGTTGTACTTAAATAAGTATCAAACCTCTATAGTCACTGTAGAAGATGCCGGAACGATTACGAAGCTTTTGGCAGCTAAAAATGAAAACCTTCCAGAAACCAGCGGAGCTGATTTAAGTTCTAATGAATATGGGCCTCAGCAGTACGCTAATTTCTTTTTCTTCGTCACAGGATTTCATGGTTTTCACGTGTTTTCAGGTGTGATTCTTAACTTGATCATATTAATTATGGTAATCAAGGGGGTGATGCACAAGAGAGGACATTATGAAATGGTTGAGAAAACGGGATTATACTGGCACTTTATAGACTTGGTATGGGTGTTTGTATTTACCTTCTTTTACTTAGTATAATTTAGAATAAAATGGAAAGAGACGATTTAATTGTAAATGACAGTTATGCCCTGAATGCTCATCATACTGAGGAAGCAGGTGCAGCTAAAAGAAAGAAGATTTGGTTTGTCGCTGGCCTTCTAACTTTAATTACGTTCATAGAGGTTGTTTTAGGTATTGGATTTAAGCAGAATAGTGATTGGTGGGCATTCATTAAATGGTCGTTCATCATTTTGACAGTATTCAAAGCTGCATATATTGTCTTATCATTTATGCACTTAGGAGATGAAAGCAAAAATCTTAAATGGACAATTCTAACCCCTTACTTAATGTTTGTGGCTTACTTACTCTTTATAGCTGCTAGAGAAGGAACAGATATGTCTGCGCTATTATTAAATTACTTAGGAAGTTAATTACTTACAAATGCTGAAGAAAGTTGGTTTGATTTTTATAGTACTCATTTTTCCGTTAAGTTTTCTTCTTTTCTTTGGGTTAGCGTTAGATCATAAATTCAAAACACTACCTTATTATCATCCTTCTGAAATTCTTTTGGACTCTACCAATAATGACTTAGGTAAAACTTATTTCTTGCCTAATAAGGAGTTCGTAAACCATAACGGGGACAAAGTTTCGATAGAGTCTTTGAAAGATAACGTTTATCTTCTTGCGCCTTACTCGTTAGGTTCTGAGTATATATCGGTTATAACTAAGAGACTTCTAACCGCTAATTTTAAGTATACGGATGAGGATAACATTAAAATCATTGGTCTGAATACAGATGGAGTAATACAGGATGAAGAGAAGTTAAAGGATTACATGATTAATCTTAACCGAAATGTAGATGAGACAGATAATTTTCTCTACCTAAGCACTACATCAAAGGAAGCTATGGAAGATTTTATCACGAAGGAGCTAGGGATTGTTAATCTGAACAATAGTGCGATTACACTCTTAATTGACTCTAGGTCTCAAATTAGAGGAAGGTACAATCTAAATGCTGAGAGACAAATTAATGATGCGATAGAAGATATTGCACTTTTAAGAAAGGAAATAGATATAGAGAGGTATGAAGCTAATAAAGTTAATTCTAATAATTAGTGTATTAAGTCAATTTGGCTGTGGATTTTTCGAGGACCATAATCCGCTTGATGAAAATAAAGTTTCAGTAACGGATAATAATGGTTACTTAAAAGAAGGAGAGCAACTTCCTTTCTATGGGCCTATCACCAAGGATGGAGAAGACACTCTGTTCTATCAAGTCCCTAAATTCTCCTTACTTGATCAAGACTCTTTAGATTTAGGATATGCTCGGTTTAACGGAAAAATTTTTATTGTTGATTTTTTCTTCACTACGTGCTCTACAATTTGCCCGATTATGACGGGTGAATTAGTCAAATTGCAAAATGCCCTTTATGAAAAAGGATTAGGTGAAGAGGTACAATTCTTGTCCGTAACGATAGACCCAAAGACCGACTCGCCGCAGGTGTTAAAGTCATACGCAGAGAACAAAGGCTGTAATTTAAGGAGTTGGACTCTAGGCACTGGAGAAATTGAATACATCGATGAGCTCAGTAAGGAAGGGTTTTTTTTGGCAGTAGATAGAGATGTGGCTTATCAGGATGGTATTATTCATAGCTCTCAGGTTATTCTTGTAGATGAGGATAGGCATGTAAGAGGGTCGTATGATGCGGTTGATGAAAGCGAAATGAAGAAATTATTACAGGATTTAATAATCTTATCAGAATGATAGTTAAAAATTCAAAAGGGACCAAGAAAATCATCGTGTTACTAGGTATTGTAATACCACTAGTAGTAGCTGTGCTGTATGTGCTTCCAAAGCCTGAGAATATGAATCCTGGAATTAAAACTTTTCTAGAGAATTCGCCTCAGTTCAATGCCTGTATTAACGCGACTACATTTATTCTCTTGATTTTATCTTTAGTAGCCATAAAGGCTAAAAAAGTAAAATTGCATAGTAGGTTAATGACCTCTAGTATAGCTCTTGGTGTGCTCTTCCTTTTGAGCTATGTGTCTTATCACTTTAGTTTTGATGACACCATTTACCCGAAAGATTCAGAATTTAGGCCCGTTTATTTGGCCATTCTAATTTCCCACATAGTGCTAAGTGCAATAGTAGTTCCGTTGGTTTTAATTAGCTATTTAAGAGGGTTGAATGGAGAAATTGAAAGGCATAAAAAAATAGTAAAATTTGCCTATCCTATTTGGTTGTATGTGACTCTTACTGGTGTTGTTGTCTATTTGATGATATCTCCTTATTACGTGTTTAATCAGTAATTTTGAAAAAGATGAAAAAAACGGTCTTGTTATTGCTAATCTTAATAGTTATATGTCTTCATTGTCCAGACATTGATGCGCAATGTGCCATGTGCAAGCAAGTAGCAGAAGATGCCTCTGATCAATCTGGGGATGCTATAGGTCTTGGATTAAACAATGGAATAAAATACCTTCTAGTCATACCATATGTTTTGTTTGGCATTTTTATGTTGGTTTTTTTCAGAAGGAAGACCATAAGATAGTACACGTGAAAATTGAATTTATTCCTTTCATTATTTCATGGATAGAAGGTTAGCTTTAATGAGGAGCAACCTTTTGGACTAATATCAAGTAAACACAAGAGCAATGAAAAATTCATACTTTATAATTTTACTAACGCTGTTGGTTTTTCCAGATATTACTTTTGGACAGTTCGTTAAAGAAAAAAAGATAACAAAGGGAGAGAGCTTTACTGGTGTTCAGTATATGAATGTGCAGGTCTCACATGAAAGCTCAGGGGATTTCATTCCTGCTGATATTCGTGTAAATGGACTGAATACTCGCAAGCAAACCATATTCAATCAGGTTGTGGATACCACCTTTGAAATAAATAACTACAGATTATATACTATTTCGTGTGTGGAAAAAGGGTACATGTATTACAACGAAAAGTTCTGGCCTTCAGAGGATCAAGTTCATCTTCAACAGGTGAAATTAAGACCATTGGCCACAGGTCTTTCTACTGACGTGAGAGATATTAGTTTTCTAGGGGATCAAACGGCTATCTATTATAAGTCAAAACCGACTTTAGCAGAAATTAAAGAATTCCTTGATTTAAACCCATCCGTTAAAATAGCTGTCGTGGGTCATGTGAATGGACCTGATAAAAGAAAGAGTTCTAAGTTCTATCAAAAGGCATCTGAAGCTAGAGCGATGGCAGTAATCGATTATTTAATAGACCTGGGCGTAGATGAATTAAGGTTAGAGGCTCAAGGGAGAGGAAGTACTCAGATGTTATTTCCAGACCCGAAAACTGATTGGCAGAATGAAGCCAATAGAAGGGTGGAAATTCTTATTACGGGCATTTAACAATTGTTCTCCAGCCACTCTGTATTACCACTTTTTATTTAAGTAAGTTTGTCTTGATAGTTAAATTCAAGGTAATGATAAAGTACTTAATTGTTGTTCTGGTGATTTTTGCATCTGCAAAAGGAATAGGGCAGAATATATTTTCCCTCAACGAATGTCTGGAGATTGCTCTTGAGAACAATATTTCTCTTAATCAAGGAGAACTTAATATTCAACAGAACGAATTGGGGTTAATTCAAAGTAAGGCTAACTTACTTCCTACGCTTAATGGCAGCGCTAGTCACGGATATAACTGGGGACAAACAATTGATCCATTTACTAATCAATTTGCCACAAATAGAATTCAGTCCAACAGCTTTGGCTTAAACACGGGGGTAACCATTTTCAATGGTTTCACTCTTCAGAATAGAATAAAGCAAGCAGATCTAAATTTAAAAATAAGTCAACTTGGTTTGGAGTCTTCAATCAATGCCATTGCATTGGCGGTAGCAAACGCTTATTTATCTGTGCTCTTTAATCAAGAAATTAACACAGCCAATCTAGCGAATAGATTGGCCTCAAAAGAACAGGTAGATAGAGTTAAATTACTAGTGAAGGCCGGTCAAGTACCTGAGGCTAACTTGTATCAAGTTCAGGCGCAACTTGCTCAAGACGAGGCTAGAGTAATAAACTCAGAGAATGCTATTTCTATAGCTAAACTGAATCTTATTCAGCTAATCCAACTGCCAGAAGAACAGAGAATTAATTTCGGAATAGAAAGTCCTACGCTGAATGAACCAGAGTTTGACCTTCCTTCTAAGAGTGCTGTATTGTTGTATGCGTTAGGATCATTTCCAGAGGTTAAGAGTGCAGAGCTAACCATTGCGAGAGCTGATTTAGATTATAAAATAGCCAAGGGAGGTAGATATCCTAGATTAGGAGCTAGCTATAATTATGGGAGTGGATTTTCTGGGGCGAATCAAAGAGGAATTGGAAACCTTGTGAATTTTGGAAATTTTCCAATAGGAACGGTAAGCGGTTCTAATCAGTCAGTCCTGTCACTGGAGCAATTATCATTTAATGATTTTGAGACGGTTCCGTTCTTTAGTCAAGTGAAGGACAATGTGAATAGAAGTATGTTTTTTAGTTTAAATATTCCAATTTTTAACGGGTTATCCAATAGGACCAATGTTCAAATGGCGGAAATTGGTCAGGAGAATGCGAAATTAGAATCGTTAAATGTTAGAAATCAATTAAGACAGACTGTAGAATCGGCATTTGCAGACGCCTCTGCAGCATATAAGACGTATGAAGCAGCAGACTATTCTTTAAGAGCACAAAAAGAAGCATTTAAGTATGCTAAGATTAGGTACGAAGAACAAGTAATCAATGGAGTGGATTATGCCCAAGCCAGGAGTCTGAGGGACGGAGCTTTATCTGAGAAGATAAGAAGTCAGTATGATTATGTGTTCAAGCTGAAGATTCTAGAATTTTATCAGGGAAAAACAATATCTTTAAATTAATGGCGAATAAACAATCCAACAGAAAAGTATGGATATTCTTAGGAGTAGTAATGCTAGTAGTAGTGGCTGTTTTGCTTACACAAAAGAATGATAATATTCTTGTAAGTACAGAAAGCCCCACATTTAAAGACATTATTTCTACTGTAAGCGCTAGTGGTAAAATTAGACCTGAAAGTGAAGTGAAAATTTTCTCCGAAGTAAATGGTCAGGTTACAGAACTGCTTATTAAGGAAGGCGATATAGTTAATAGTGGGGATTTACTGTTAAAGGTTAATCCAGAAATATATAGAACAGCCTTACAGCGTGCAGATGCGGCATTAAGCTCTTCTAGGGCGAGCTTAGCCAACTCTAAGGCCAGAAAAGCACAGGCAGAGGCCCAGTTTATGATGTCTGAAAATTCATTTAAACGAAACACTTCGTTAAAAGAGAGCGGAGCCATAAGTAGCAGTGAATATGAAAGTGCCCTTTCTCAATATCAAGTGGCTGATGCAGAAAGAGAAGCCGCTATAGAAAGTGTAAATAGTGCCAGATTTGCTATAAATAGTGCCCAAGCAGGGAAAGATGAGGCTACTGAAAATTTAAGTAGAACTGCTATTTACGCCCCGCAAAACGGAATAGTGACTGCTTTAACCATAGAAAAAGGGGATGTCATTTTGGGAACTGGAATGACCAAAGGAGATGAGTTAATGAGAATTAGCGATTTGAACGTTATGGAGGTAGATGTAGATGTCAATGAGAGTGATATAGTGCGGGTAAACTTAGCAGATACGGCACTCATAGAAGTAGATGCCTATCCTGACAGAAAATTCAAAGGAATAGTAACAGAAATAGCGAATACGGCGAGTAACTCTAGTTTAATGAGTACGGATCAAGTAACTAATTTCTCTGTGAAAATCAGAGTTCTTAAAAATAGTTACGCTGATCTATTAGCAGAAAAATCCTCCAACCTTTCCCCTTTCAGATCGGGAATGAGCGCCAATGTGGACGTACGAACTGATTATATGAAAAATGCCATGTCTGTTCCTATTACTTCAGTAACCACTAGAACAGATACTACCTCTGTAGGAAAAGAAAAGCCAAAAAAGGAGGGCGATAGAACAGATGAAGAAGAGTTTACTTTGGTATTCGTGAAAGTTGGTAATAAGGCCCAAATTCGGTTGGTTGAGCTTGGATTGCAAGATGATGAGTTTTATCAAATCACCAGTGGGTTAAAAGAGAACGATGAAATAATTGTAGGCCCATATGATGCAGTCTCTAAAAAGCTCAAGAATAATATGGAAGTGCAGTTGGAAGAATAGATCAGTATGAAAAATGGAATACTCTGTATAGAAACAGCTACTAAGAATTGTTCTGTGGCGTTATTCGAAGATGGACACTTAGTGTCATGTATAGAAGAGTCTAGCACAGAATATATCCACTCTGAGAAACTAGCGCTGTTTATAGACGAAATACTAACAGACAATAAAATCACGGCAAAACACCTCTCTGCGGTTGCCGTAAGTTCGGGTCCAGGCTCTTATACAGGATTAAGAATAGGCGTTTCTACAGCCAAGGGAATCTGCGTGGGCGCAGGAATACCATTGATAGCCATACCTAATTTAGTTCAGTTGGCTCTGGCGGCAAAAACTAAAGATGATTCTTTCGAGCTATACATACCTATGTTGGACGCGAGAAGAATGGAGGTGTTTACTGCTGTTTTTGCAGCTAATCTAGAAGTGCTAGAAAACACGTATGCTAAAGAAATTGACGAACATAGTTTTAGCGATTTGGCAGGTAAAAGGATAGCCATTTTTGGTGACGGAGCTGAAAAATGTCTTGAAACTCTTAATGATTTAAATGTAAAATTGGTAAATGTTAATTGCAGTGCACGAAATATGGGCCAGATTGCGTTAACTAAATTACAAGATCAGGATTTTGAAGATTTGGCATACTTCGAGCCTTTTTACTTGAAAGATTTTATCGCTGGAACTCCAAAGAAAGTATTCAAATAAAATGGGAAATAAACTTGCAATATTAGTAGCCATTGTTCTGTTAACAGGATGTAAAGGATGCAGAGAAAACAATAGTGTAGTTCCTTTGGTAAGTGTTGATTTCTCTGTAAATATTAATAACGCATCTTATTTTGAGCTTACAAATATCACTGGGTGGGTCTATGTGACTGGCGGGAGTCGAGGGATTATTATTTACAGAAATAATATAGATCAGTTCACTGCCTTTGATAGACACGCTCCTTATAATGCAGAAGAAGGGTGTAGAGTATCTGTTCTTGAGGATGATATAACGCTCAAGGATGAATGCAGTGAGTCCAGCTGGTTAATCCTAGACGGAAGTTTGATTTCAGGCCCAGCAGAGCAGCCCCTAAAGCAGTACAGCACAAATTTTAGTGGATCTGTCCTAAGAGTTTACAACTAAAAAAGCCACCTAAGATTTCTCTTAGATGGCCATTCATTTCAATAACATTAATATCTAGTACCTGTAGTGATCTGGCTTGTAAGGTCCAGCTTTCGGTACAGAGATGTAGTCTGCTTGATCCTGAGAAAGCTCCTCTAGATCCACACCTATTTTAGCTAGGTGAAGCATAGCTACTTTTTCATCTAGATGCTTAGGTAGCATGTAAACTTTGTTCTCGTAAGCATCTGTATTATTCCATAATTCCAACTGAGCTAGAACTTGGTTAGTAAATGAATTACTCATCACGAATGAAGGGTGTCCTGTGGCACATCCTAAATTAACAAGTCTTCCTTCAGCTAATAATAAGATATCATTTCCATTAATGGTATACTTATCTACCTGAGGTTTGATCTCTACTTTAGAATCTCCATGGGTATCATTTAACCATGTTACATCTATCTCATTATCGAAATGTCCTATGTTACAAACGATAGTTTTGTCTGTCATTTTAGAGAAATGTTCGCCAGTAATGATATCCTTATTACCAGTAGCCGTAACTATTATGTTGGCTCTTGGAATAGCGTCCTTCATTTTTCTAACCTCAAATCCATCCATAGCAGCTTGAAGCGCACATATAGGATCTATTTCTGTAACGATAACTCTAGCACCAGCTCCTTGAAGAGATGCAGCAGAACCTTTTCCTACGTCACCATATCCTGCCACTACGGCCACTTTTCCAGCGATCATAACATCAGTAGCTCTTCTAATAGCATCTACCAAAGATTCCTTACATCCATATTTGTTGTCAAATTTAGATTTTGTAACAGAATCATTAACGTTGATAGCAGGCATTACTAAAGTTCCGTTAGCTTCTCTTTCTACCAATCTGTGAACTCCAGTAGTAGTTTCCTCAGATAAACCTTTGATGTCCTTAGTTAACTCGGGGAATCTATCAAACACCATATTTGTTAAATCTCCACCATCATCTAATATCATGTTTAGAGGTTGACCATCTTTAAAAGCAAAAATAGTCTGCTCTATACACCATTCAAATTCCTCTTCATTCAGGCCTTTCCAAGCATAAACAGGAACACCAGTCGCAGCTATTGCAGCGGCAGCATGATCTTGTGTGCTAAAGATATTACATGAACTCCATGTAACGTCTGCTCCTAACTCTACTAGAGTTTCTATAAGAACTGCAGTTTGGATCGTCATGTGAAGACATCCTGCTATTCTGGCACCTTTCAGTGGCTTAGAATCTCCAAATTCCTCTCTTAAAGACATTAATCCGGGCATTTCTGCCTCCGCTAATTCTATTTCTTTTCTTCCGAAATCAGCTAAGGAAATATCTTTAACCTTGTACGGAAGCATTTCTTTTTGTGTTTGACTACTCATTAAATGCTGTTTTTATGCGTTGCAAAGGTACAGATTATCAATAGAAAAATGAAACCCGCTATACTTTTGGGAGAATGTATATGAAGCAAGCACAATTCCTTAGTTTTGTTACACAATGCCACTAAAAGAACTAAGAGAGATTAAGGGAGGAGCTGAGTTAGGAATATGGAAACTAACAGAGAGCGTTTCTGAGCTAGAAAGCCTCATGTCTGTTGAGGTAGCTTCTGAAAAGTACAAAGGATTTAACCATGACCTAAGACGACTAGAATGGCTGGGAGCCAGGGCACTTATGTCTCAAATGGGCCTTAAAAAAACACTTCAGTATACAGAGCATGGAAAACCTTTTTATCCTGCGGGACCTAAAATTTCTATCTCACACTCTAAAGATTTCATAGCTATTATTACTCATCCAGAGAATGAAGTAGGAATAGATGTTCAGGAAATAGTGGGTAAAGTCAGCATAATAAAACACAAATTCTGTAACACAAATGAGCTTGATTGGGCTACTTCGGATAAGGATTTTACCATAATCTGGTCAGCTAAAGAAGCTGTTTTTAAGGTAAAAGAAAGGAATGTTCTGTTCAAAGAACATATCCAGGTAAACCGTCCCGAAAATGGGCAGCTTCAGATCACATTCAAAGAAAGTCAGGTGTACTCAGGAGTACTTCTAAATCTTAAAAACTACGAAGGGGTTTACGTAGTAGAGGGTTTTTCTTAGAGGTGAGCACACTTTTATTTTCAGGAATCAAGCTGTATTACCAATACAGATCTAAATCATAAACTATTCTTGGTTACCCAATAGCGATAGCCCACTATTGCTTTCTGAATCTTACTTAAATTATATAAGTCTTTTCTTAGCATAGAGGGTAATATTAATTTATTTATACGCGCTAATATTTTAAATGCGAACTTGTTTTTCATTTGTTTAAATTAGGTAGAAAAAGTAAAACCAATTTAGTTTTCTTTTAAATATGTAAGGTGCATTTTTTTTAAATCGCACTAGTCCCTCTAGAACATATTTCGACATCCAACGCCTAAAGCTAGTGTCTTGGTTAACCAATAAAAAATAGGCGGGTGCTTTTTCATCTTTTAATCTCTATAAATGGGTGTTTTAACCTACTTTTATATCACCTATTCCCACATTGACAAAATGACATCTCTCAAGATTACCCTCGTTCTACATTCGTCAGTTTCAGCTACGCTACAAATACACGCTCAAGAATCAGTGAACGCTTCTGGTGGTGACGCCTTAGGCAGCGGAGGTGCTTCTAGTTATTCTATAGGACAAGTTTTTTACTCTAACTATACAGGAGCAAGCGGTTCTGAAGCACAAGGTGTGCAGCAAGCCGATGAAACGGGTTGTACAGGAACAGAAGGATGTACAGATCCTGTAGCATGTAACTTCGATCCAGCAGCTGACTGCCTTGACGATTCTTGTGAATACGAATCATGCGCTGGATGCCAGTATTCAGAGGCGTGCAACTACAGTCCTGCAGCTACTATTGATGACGGATCTTGTGAGTTTGTTTCATGCTTAGGATGTACTTATGCCTATGCTGCCGAATATGATCCTACAGCCACTATAGACGATGGTTCATGCTCTGAAAACATTGCCTGTCTGGGTGATTTTTCTGGAGATGGATTTGTAAACGTCTCTGACCTAGGGGGCTTTCTTGGTGCTTTCGGTACTGAGTGTAACTAAAATAAAGTTAAACCACTATGAAGAAATTATACACTTTACTAACAGCAGTAATACTAACGATAAGTGCTTTTGCTCAGGCGCCAGAAAAGATGAGCTACCAATCGGTAGTAAGAGATGCGTCTAATGCATTAGTAACCAACCAAGCTGTAGGAATGCAATTAAGTATATTGCAAGGCACAGTAGGCGGAACAGCGGTGTATGTAGAAACGCAATCTCCTACGACCAATAGTAATGGTTTGGTAAGTTTAGAACTAGGCTCAGGAACTGTCGTAAATGGAGATTTCACGGCTATAGACTGGTCATTAGGGCCATACTTTATAAAAACAGAAACAGACCCACTGGGCGGAACTACTTATACCATAACAGGCACCAGCCAGCTAATGAGTGTTCCTTATGCACTGTATGCTAAAACCTCTGGAAACGGAGATGGAGTAGATGGGATTAATGGTGCTGATGGTGCTGACGGACTGGACGGTGCTGTAGGACCTCAAGGCCCTGCAGGTGATGGCGTTGCACAAAACCTAACTATTTCTGGAGATACATTATTTATAAGTAGTGGTAATTATATTGTTATTCCCGGATTAAGTTTGGTAAACGCTTTAATTATTGAAGGCTGTATAGATTCAGCAGCATTTAACTTTGACCCGTTAGCCAATACAGATGATGGTTCTTGCATTGCTTGTGTAAATGGTTGTACAGATGCTGTAGGACTTAACTATGATGCTTTAGCTACTTGTGATGATGGTTCTTGTATAGGAATAGGTTCTCCTTATCAAGGTGGCATTATCTTTTACTTAGATGGAAATGGAGGTGGTTTAATTGCTGCGCCTACAGATCAATCTACTGGTGCAGAGTGGGGTTGTTCTGGTATTGCGATTCCGGGAGCAGATGGTACTGCTATTGGTACAGGTAGTCAAAATACGGTAGATATTGAGGCTGGATGCGCTACCGCAGGAACAGCAGCAGATATTTGTGCAAATTTAACTCTTGGTGGATATAGTGATTGGTTCTTGCCTTCAAAAGATGAATTACATGAAATGTATTTAAATATTGGACAAGGTAATGCATTAGGAAATATTGGCGGTTTTGAAAATTTCGATTATTGGAGTTCTGAGGAAGCCGGTCTCACCGTTGCGTGGGTGCGGGATTTCTCCAATGGTGGCCAGGGCGTCAACGTTAAGGGCTCCACTTATTACGTGCGTGCAGTTCGGGCTTTTATTGGAGGCTGTACAGATTCTGCAGC
>CESE01086476.1_pt1 | contig 25607 bp, 23 predicted proteins | sample 350271 | NCBI WGS metagenome assembly CESE01 (sample SAMEA2621536, study PRJEB7988) | marine metagenome | isolation source: saline water (ENVO:00002010), including | reverse complement strand
AACCAACAAAGTTAGCTACAGTCATAGGGCATTTTTCGAATTCTAAAGCAAGAGTGATGTCACCCTTGTTTGTTTTAATCTCGGCGTATAATCCGTCCTTCATCAATATACTTATTTAGCAATTTCAATTAATTCTACTTCAAAAATCAAGGTAGCGTTCGGAGGAATAACTCCTCCTGCTCCTTTTGCTCCATAGGCTAAATGCGATGGTATAATTAAGGTTGCTTTTCCACCTACAGAAAGCAATGCAATACCTTCGTCCCAACCAGGGATAACTCTACCTACACCAATAGGGAAATCAATAGGTGTACCTCTTTTTACAGATGAATCAAACACAGTACCGTCTGTAAGAGATCCCGTATAATGTACTTTTACTGTTTGTGAAGCTTCTGGATAAACTCCATTTCCAATTGTATCCATCTTGTAAAATAAACCACTTGGAGTTTCAGTAAATCCTTCGGTTAGTTCTGCCAATTCAGCTTTTGCTTTCTCTACTGCTAATAGTGCATTTTCAACGGCTAAAGCCTCAGACGCAGCAAATACTTCCTCTGCATTAAATTTCTTAGCCAAACGACCATTTCTAATAATAGAAACAGAAATAATTGTATCTCCAGTCTCAATAAGATTTACAATATCTTGAGAAACAGAATCTACTACGTGTCCGTAAATAGAATGCTTATTATCTAACCAAGGTGTTTCTTTATGTGTGATAAAAAACTGAGATCCATTTGTAGCAGGACCCGAATTAGCCATAGATAAAATACCAGGACCACTGTGGGTTAAGGCTGCATGAAACTCGTCAGCAAAAGAATAACCAGGATCTCCAGAACCTGTTCCTTGTGGACAACCACCTTGAACCATGAAGTCTTTAATTACACGGTGAAAAACCAAACCATCGTAATAAGGAACACCTAAATCTTTTTCGTTGTTTACTTTTGTACCTTCAGCTAAACCAACAAAATTCGCTACAGTTAAAGGAGTTCTTTGAAATTCTAATACTAAATCTATCGTTCCTTTGTTGGTAAGTATTTGAGCAAACATTCCTTTGTCTTCTATAGAAGCAGGATTTAGAATTTCGTCTACTTTAGTAACAGTACTATTTGAGTCGCAAGACTGCGCTCCTAATCCGAATAATAATGCACAAACAAGAATTACTTTTTTCATTTCGATTTATTTTGGTTTATTAATTTCCTTTTAAACTTTGCAAAGATACTTTTTTCTAAAAGCATAAAACACAGATTAACAAAGTTTAGCTATTTGTTATAAGTTCCTCTTTAAAATCGGGTAATACTTTTTTAAACTTCGCAATTGCATCTTCCATACTACCTTCAAACATTCCTCCAGAAGCATTAATATGTCCGCCTCCACTAAAGTGTTCTTTAGACAGTAAGTTTGCTCTAAACTGGTTAATACTTCTAAACGAAATTTTCACTTTATCGTCGTATTTCACAAAAAAGGCTGTAAAAACAACTCCTTCTATAGAGAGTGCATAATTTACAAAGCCTTCTGTATCGCCCTTAACAAAATCAAAACGTTCTAATTCATCTCTTGTAAGACTCATTATTGCTGTATGATATTCTGGTAAAACTTCTAATTTCTCGCTCAAGCAGTAGCCTAGTAATTTTAAACGGCTTTCTTTATTGGTATCGAAAAGTGTTTGATGAACTTCGGCTTGCTGCAAGCCTAAATCGATTAGTCGTGCAGCTATTTCGTGGGTTCTTTTATCTACAGATGAAAAACGGAATGATCCTGTATCGGTAACCATACCAGTGTAAATACATTTGGCTATGTCAACATTTAAAAATTCCGTCCAAGACATCATTTCGATAAACTCAAAAATAAGCTGACAAGTAGAACAAACAGTTGGAACAGAAAAAGTAAAGTCCGCAAAACCTTTGGGTTCTTGATGGTGGTCTATCATTACCTTTTTTGCAGTTGATTGCTCTAAAGATTCACACATCATATCGGTTCTGCGTAGATCGTTAAAATCCAAACAAAAGAGTAAATCTGCCGCAGTAATAAGTTCCTTGGCTTCAGATTCGTTTCCTTCGTATTCTAGAACATCCTCATTTTTTGGCAACCAATGTAAAAACTTAGGATAGCCATTAGGCACTATAACTTTAACATTGTAATTCTGTGCTAACAACACTTGGTATAAAGCCAAACTAGAACCCATCGCATCACCATCAGGTCCACGGTGTGTAGTGATAACAATACTTGGTTTCTTAACTAATTCAGCTTGTAAATCGGTATAATCAAAATTTCTCATAGTGGGCAAAATTAAGGAATGATGAGGGATAATTAATCAAATATAAATAATTAATAAATACGAATTTCACTAGCACCCAAACCATAAAGTTTTACATCGGCTGGTCCTACTTTAATATTTGGGAATTGTTCTAAGTAATTATAAATCTCTCTTTTCAACACGCCTTTACCTACACCATGAATAACCACTAGATGGGGTTCATTATCTTGTAGTGCTTCGTGTAATCTATTTCTAAAATGATTCAGCTGAATCGTTACAATTTCGAAATTAGACATGCCTTTACAAGAATCAATTATAGACTCCATGTGCAAATCTAATTCGTTGTGTTGAAAATATTTTGGGGCACTTTTATGAGGTATAGAAGAAGTGCTAGAAGGTTTCTTTAAATCCTTTTTAATCTTTCCTTTAATCGCTTTTTCATCTACTTCAAAATCTTCTATCCATATTTTCTCTATTTCTATACGATTCGCCGGAATAGAAAAACCATCCTCTAGCGAAACTTCATATTCATTTTTTGAGAGAATAGCCGCGATAGTTCCTTTGGTATTATCGCTCATAAAGCTAACTAAATCGCCTACAGCTAAACTCTTATAATCGGAAGCCTTGCGCGTTAAGTTGGGGATTTCATCTATTTGCTTATCTTCCTTTTTAATTGGAAAAACATGTTTGCCTTCTACTTTAGGGATAAAAGTAATACGTATGAGTTCCTTTGAAGAAACATCCATTTCTATTCCTTGGCAATCTACCAAAACATGAGAGTCGTCTATATAATCGACCACAAAACCATTTAGTGCTTCATTTAAAAATGAAACCTTATCTCCTTTCTGAAATATCATTAGCGCATTACTCCTTTATTAGACAAAGCATTTTGAAACCGTTTGGCATTACGTTTATGAACCGACCAAGAATTGGTGAAATTGTGGTAACCCGAAAAATCTTCCTTGGCACACATAAAAATATGTGTGTGTTTTTTCGCATTTAAAACTGATAATAAAGCAGACATTTCTGGAATACAAATAGGATTTGGTGGCAATCCTTTGGTATAGTAAGTATTGTATTTGGAAGCAATTTTTAAATCCTTTTTCAACACTCTTTTAATAACTCTATCAAATCCATCTCGCTCGTGCAAAGCATAAATAACCGTAGGATCTGATTGTAACTTCATCCCCTTTTTCAATCTATTTAAATACAATCCAGCTACCACTGGCTGTTCATCAGCCTGAGCAGTTTCCTTTTGTACAATAGAGGCTAATACAGAAACTTCATGCGCATTTAAACCTTTATTTTTGGCTTTCAACAATCTTTCTGGAGTCCAAAACTTGCTGTATTCCTTTTGCATACGCTCCAAGAACTCGACTGGTGTAATGGTCCAATAAACTTCGTAGGTATTAGGTATAAATAATTTCCGAGCGGATGCTTCATTTAAATTATAAGTAGAAAAAAACAACTCGCTGTTAAAAGCAGCTAACAAATCTATTGAATCAGCTTCTATTTGAACAGCCAATTTTCCAGCCAAATCTTCTAGAGTTGAAGCATTATTAAATATAATATTTAATGGTTTTTGTGCTCCTAAACGGAACATGTTTACCATAGAATTTAAATCCATTTCTGCACGAACTAAGTACCTTCCAGGATGAATTTTACTGAATCTTTTTTGAGTACAGAAAAAATCAAAAAAATTGGTGTTTTTCATCAAGTCATGAACTTGTAATGAATCTTTTAAAACTTCAAAACTTGTTTCTCTAGGAATCAGTATTATCTGATCGGAATCTGACAAAGGAGCATAAATTTGCTGATAACCAAAATAGGAAACCAAACTTGTGCTTAACACAATAATGAATAGACTTATACTTAGTATTTTCTTCATTTCAATTGATTCAATAATTGGTTTGCTCGTTTATGATTTGGATTAATTCTGATTACTTGTTTTAGTGCAGAGATAGCTTTCTCGAAATTATCGACATGTAAATAATAAGCTGCCAAATTTAGCCACAATTGAGGGATATCTGGATTTAAACTTAACCCTTTTTTGTAAACGACTAAGGCTTTATCTAATTCACCATTCATACTTAGCAAATAGCCATAGTTAGCGTATAATTTTTCAAACTTTGGATTTTCCTTAAAAATAAACTCAAATACTTTTTTTGCTTCGGCTTTGCGATTAGACTTCATTAAAGCCATTCCATATTTATTTTGAATATCTAAATGAAAAGGTGCCAAATAAACAGCTTGTTCAAAACATTTAATAGCCATTTTATAATTAGCAACTTTATAATAAGACTCCCCTATTCTATACCAAGCCCAAGCATCTTGATTAGAATACGACTGTTTGCCAGCTTGAGTTTTACGAGTTTCAAAAGACTGTTTCTCAAACCAATTTATCAAGGATTGGTAATCTGATTGAAAGAAGAAATATTTAATCCATTCTTTAACACATAGGGTTTCATCTAGCTTAGTTAAGTAAACCAAAGCAGAATCCAAATAATAGGACTCTTGTTCAAACTTCTCGTATTGTTGCAAATAAGCTTTAAGAATATTTAAGTCCGATGGATTGGGGTTGTTTACACAATAAAGCCCAACAAATTCTTTTATTCCTTGTGCTTCTAATGAAGTTATTTGTTGCGGAATCGCAATTTTATGATCCGTTACAGTGACATGCGGAATATCACTAGAACCAGATTTTGGCATATGACAAGAAACACAGTCCTCCCCATTTTCTAATTGATGGTCTTTAGTGTCGGCATGACAAGAGACACAAGTAGTATTAAAAACTGATTTTGGTGTTTCGGTAATACTCAAATGTGGGTTATGACAAGTGATACAAGTTAGCTCATCATCAGAATTCAAAAAACATTCACTCATTTTTAACCTATCAACATGCGAAGCCATAATAAAACTATCGTCTCCTTTATAGTTCGGTAAAAATACATTCATAACTTCTTGCAATTCCATACCTGGTTTAAAATCGTAAAAAGACTTTCCATCTTCTAAAACCGTATTTCCTTGTAAGTGGCAACGAGAACAAAGGTCAAATTGTAAATCGGGACTCAAATTCCCAGGATTAACAATGGTATAATCTATAGATGTGGCAGTATCGATAAAAACTCCTTTCATCTTTTCGGCAACATGAATTTCTCCTGGACCGTGGCAGCGTTCGCATGAAATCCCTAAAGGCACAGCTTCAAATTTATTCTCTGAACCCAAAACAAATTCGGGTAGTGAATTATGACAGGACATACATTCTAACCCAATTTTACGACTAAAACGTGTGTTAAATCCATTCTCAAAACCTGGAGGTAAATCCAACTTTCCTTTTTGCGTATAATAGGTAAAAGGCAACTGATGTAAATAACCATTAGATTCCGAAATATGAGAATTGGTATGTTGACCCGAACCTATTATATACTTAGCTGTTTCTGTTCGCTTATGAACGGTATCGGCTTCTACAATTCTGTATTCTAGTAATTCTAAACTATCCGATTTCCACTTAGGCTGATAATACAAATTGCTATGAGCATCATATAAAATAGAATCTTCATGAAAAAAAGCAGAACTTTTAGTAGGATTTGCCAAGCCAAAAGATTGTCCCATTCCCGTATGCGAAAAGGTCTTATGTTTATCGTAATGACAACTCCTACAAGATTGCTCGCCTACATAATCAACAGTATCAGACAAATTTAAATACACCTCTTTAGGAGCCTCTGGAATACATGAATTTAGTAGACTAAACAGTGAGAGTAGACAAGAGAGTACAAATAAATATGTAAGTTTTATATTCAATTTATTTGTTTATAAATTGAAATTCTATCACATCCTGAAATTTACCATTTCTAAACGACCAATCTTTACGAATACCAATTTCAGTAAATCCAGCTGAGCGAAAAAGCTGTAAACTTTTTTTGTTTGAAAAACCTACAGAACAATATAGCTGACGCATTCCTATTCTATTAAAAGCATAGTCTTTCATTAAGGAAATAGCCTCAGCGGCATAACCTTTTAAGCGGTATTGTTTTTCTATTATAATTCCTATAGCTGCTCGCCTATCAATAGCATCATAGTCGAACAAATCCACACAACCAACAGCGTTTCCTTCAGCATCTTCTAATACAAATCTGTACTGTCCAGCTTGTTGAATATCTAAATGTGCCTGAGCAATATATTGCTCCAAAATATATTTAGAAAAGGGTACTTTAGATAAACTAACCTCGTTGATTTCCAAATCGTTTTCCCACATAAAAAGCATAGTAACATCTTCGGGTTCTAAGGCTCTATATTTTAATTTAAACTCAGACATGTATATTTCCTTTAAAAACGAATTCTGCACCACCTACTAATTTAACATTAGTAAATACATTATTCATTTTGGTAAAACTCACTTCTAAATCGCCTCCTAGAGCTCTTAATTTTATTGAATTTTCTGTAATCAATCCTGAGTAAAATGCAGCAATAGCCGTTGCCGTAGCTCCAGTACCACAAGCTAAGGTTTCATCCTCAACACCTCTTTCGTAGGTCCTTATTACTAATAGCCCATCTATCAATTGGGCAAAATTTACATTTAGACCCTGTTTGTTAAAATCCTTAGAATATCGAATTTTAGACCCTTCTTCTTTAACCGAAATCGCTTTTACAGCATCCACAAAACAAACAAGATGAGGTGAGCCTGTGTCTAATAAATAATTTTTATTGTGCATTGAAATCTCTGTAACATCAGACATTTCTAAAGATACTGTACCATTTGCTAAAATAGCTGCTTTATGCAATCCATCAAAAGCCTCAAAAATACAGGACTCAGAAAATAGATTTAATCGCTTTGCAAAGGCGACTAGGCATCTACCTCCATTACCACACATAGAACCCAAGGCTCCATCTGCATTATAATAACGCATTTTAAAATCTGAGCTATCAGATTTTTCCAATAGAATTAAACCATCAGCTCCCGCTCCAAATCTGCGATCGCAAATAAGGGCAATTTGAGTTTTAATCAAAGAAAGCGTTCCAAGACGATTATCCATCATCACAAAATCGTTTCCAGCTCCTTGGTATTTGTAAAATACGAGTTCCATTTGGTTTTATTAATTCAACGAAAATAATACTATTAAACAAACTTTAGTGCTTCCAATCTTCATTTTTGTTTTGAACCTATATATTAGCTATTGTTTGCTCGTATTTCGCAATTATATTTTCGTGTATAATAAAATTCGGTTTTTTATATACATGTTATTTTTTTTAATAATTCCAGTAATAGCCAATTAGGGTAATAGTTACTCTTTCCTATTTTTAATTTTACTAACATATCTGAATCTGCTAAATCATTTATATGGTTATCCGTTACGATGCAGAACAAAAAACATTTGTAGTATATCTTTTTCTTAAAAAAAAGAAAATAGATTCGAAATAAAACAAAAGGAAAATAGGTATGTAGGAAAATTATGAGTTGTATTTATCAAGATGACAATTAACAAATGAAATGTTTTTTTGTTCGGCTGAGTCACTTGAATCCCACAAATAGCAATAGTAAATTTCATCTCATCAAATTATCACAGTTGGAGAAACCTCAAGGAGACAAATGGGTTATGTCTTTGGCTTTTAACTTAAAAAAACACAGTCATTATAGTTCTTTTACGTGATAAAAAGAACCAAAAATAATGACTTAGTTTCTTTTTTAACACTATAAGAACTTTGAAATGGCTACCAAAATAAAACGCTAGCCTTCCTACGGGTGTTATGCTTAAAGAGCATTTTGCTACGCTTATTATATACGTTTATTTTTCTAAAAGAAAAGAGGTCGTAAATTAAAATAAAAAGGAAAAAGTAACGACCTTGTGACTGAATGACTATTTATACCTTTTGTATGTGTAGCAAACTAAAAATAGATGGCTATTAAAATATCTTGCAGACAAGCATATTCATTTAAATCATTATGCAGAAGTATTACGGTGGATTACTAATTCTCTTTTTATAAAATCTATTTTGCTTTACAGAAGATGATAATTCGTGTAATTATAGATCATACAATAGGCACAGAACGAGTAAACTGAGCACCAAAAGAAATAAAAGTGTCCGTTCCTGAAACTCCTTCAATTTGATGAATTTTCTCATATAAAACTTCACGCATATGCTCATTATTAGCTGCAAATACTTTCACAAAAACAGCATATTTACCCGATACGTAATCACACTCAACTACCTCTGGAATTTCTTGTAGCTCTATTACAACCTGTTTTGCGTAATGTGCTTCTTTTAAAACAATACCTGTAAATGAACAAGCATTATAACCTAACAACTTTTCATCTATGGTGAGTGTGGCATTTTTTATCAAACCACTGTCTTTCATTTTAGCTATTCTCTGATGAACCAAAGAGTTAGACACCTTTAACACTTTAGCTATTTCTACATAAGATTGACGAGCATCAGACTTCAAAAGCCTTAAAATTTCTTTATCTATAAAGTCAAGTTGGTTAAATAACTCCATGCAAGCATTGTTTTAAGTTATACTTATTAAATACTAGGCAAATATAATCATATAAACACAAAATATACAATATATACATAATTTACTTTAAATTATTATATCAAAAGAACCAATCTAACTATTTTTGCATCAGATAAATTAAAAATCTTAATAAATGAACAAAGAAGAAATTTTAGCACGTTTATGGGAAGGGTATATTGAAATTACACCTTCTGCAAAAAAAGTGTACGATTTATTCAACAATACAGTTGAAGGAACAGTTGAAAACGATCATATTGCGATTAGAACATTCAACGATCCTAGAGTAAATATTGATGTTTTGGCAAAACCGTTTTTAGCTGCTGGATATGAGCCATGTGGAGAGTATGAGTTTAAAGCAAAAAAATTATTTGCACGACACTTTCAGCATGCTACAGATACGAAAGCTCCTAAGATTTTTATTAGCGAATTAAAATTAGAGGAAATTTCTTTCGAAGCACAACGCTTAATAGAAACAATCTTAGATTCTGTTGACAATACTGTTTTCGCAGACAAAGACTTACTATTTAAAGGTAGCGTTTGGGGACAACCTTCTTATACCGTATACGAAACATTAAGAGCTGAATCGGAATATGCAGCTTGGATGTATATTTGTGGATTCTGTGCCAATCATTTTACTGTTTTCGTAAACCAATTTGAGCAGTTTATAGGACTCGAAGAAGTAAACGAATTCATTAAAAAACAAGGTTTCAAAATGAACACTTCTGGTGGAGAGATCAAAGGTAGTCCTGAGCAGTTACTTGAGCAATCGAGTATTTTAGCTGATACAAGAGAAATTGACTTTATTGAAGGTAAAAATACGGTTACTACTTGTTACTATGAGTTTGCAAAACGTTATGCGACTGAAAATGGTGAGATATACCAAGGATTCATAGCAGCCTCTGCAGATAAAATATTTGAAAGCACAGATTTAGTAAAGCAGTAGTTTAAAAATAAAAGGTTAAAAGTTGAAAATATTTATTCGACTTTTAACCTTTTATTTTGCACAAAAACAAGCTATAAATCTTAGTTTTAGAATTCCTAAAACCAGAAACTGCTTATTAAAAACTATCCGATTTACAATTTCACCAAGGATATTGACATTCCAAAAAACTGCACAAAATAGTTAACGATTGAAAGCTTTAAATTTTTAACTTTCAACTTTCAATTTTTAATATAATTTGTTTTGACAAACAGAAAGCTCAGCACATTAGCAGCACAACTAGAAGGTAAGTTTTATTACGATGACATTATGCGTAAACTCTACGCTACCGATGCCTCTGCTTATAGAGAAATGCCTCTTGCTGTTGCTATACCAAAAACAAAACAAGACCTACTAACACTCATTAAATTTGCAGATGCAGAAGCGATTTCTATAATCCCTAGAGCAGCTGGAACTTCTCTTGCTGGGCAAGTTGTAGGAAGTGGAATTGTAGTTGATATTTCAGAAGAATTTAGACAGATTATTCAAGTCAACAAAGAAGAAGGTTATGCGATTGTACAACCAGGTGTTATTAGAGATGAGCTTAATCTTCATTTAAAACAATACGAACTTTTTTACGGACCAGAAACCTCTACATCTAACAGATGTATGATTGGTGGAATGGTAGGAAATAATTCATGTGGTTCTCGATCTGTTATTTATGGTTCTGCTAGAGAGCATTTAATTTCTATAAAAGTTATTCTTGCCGATGGAAATGAAACTGAATTCAAAGGATTAAGCAATGAAGAGTTTGAGGCAAAAGCAAATGGTATTGGTACGGTTTCAGATTTAGAAACCAATATTTATAAACAAGCAAGAAACCTATTTTCTGTAGAAGAAAATAGAATTGAAATAGAAGAACAATTCCCAAAGAAAAGTATTCCACGTAGAAATACAGGTTACGCATTAGATTTATTAGCCGATTCAAGTCCATTTAAAAAGTCTGAAGAAGAGTTTAACTTTTGCAAACTATTGGCTGGCTCCGAAGGTACTTTGGCTTTTACCACAGAGCTAAAATTAAATCTTGTTCCTGCTCCAGCAAAATTCCAATCTGTAATTTGCATACATTTTGAATCTATAAACGAAGCACTCTTAGGAAATTTAGAAGCATTAAAATACAATCCTACTGCTTGTGAGCTGATGGATCATTTTATTTTAGATTGTACTAAAGCAAATAAGGAGCAAGAACAAAATCGTTTTTTCGTACAAGGAGACCCAAAAGCAATTTTAGTAGTTGAGTTTGTCCAAGAATCACAAGAAAAATTAGACACCGTTATAACAGACTGTTTAACCAATTTTGAAAAAACAAAACTAGGTTACCATTTCCCTGTAGTAAGAGGTTCAGACATAAATAAGGTTTGGACGCTGAGAAAAGCTGGACTTGGGCTATTATCTAATATTCCAGGCGATGCCAAAGCCGTTGCGGTAATAGAAGATACGGCAGTAGATGTAAAGGACTTACCTGCTTTTATAGACGATTTTAATGAAATCCTAAAAAAGAGAAACCTCTTTTGTGTACATTATGCACATGCAGCTACTGGAGAACTTCACCTCCGCCCTATTATAGACTTAAAAACAGAAGAGGGAAATCAGCTTTTTAAAACCATTGCTACAGACATAGCTCATTTAGTAAAAGAATATAAAGGTTCTTTAAGTGGCGAACATGGCGATGGAAGATTAAGAGGAGAATACATTCCTTTTATGATAGGTGAGAAAAACTATCAACATTGTAAAGACCTCAAAAATACTTGGGATCCGAAAGGGATTTTTAATCCAGGGAAAATTATAGATACACCTGCTATGAATACCTTTTTGAGGTATATGCCGGGTTACAAAACGCCAAAATTCGATACAGCTTTTAGCTTCAGCAAAGACAAAGGAATGTTACGAGCAGCAGAAAAATGCAACGGATCGGGAGATTGTAGAAAAACAGAACTTTCTGGTGGAACCATGTGCCCTAGTTATATGGCAACACGCGAAGAGAAACATACTACAAGAGCTAGAGCTAATATTCTGCGTGAGGTACTGAGTGATCCGACACAGAAAAATCCTTTTCAAAATGAAGAGATTAAAGAGGTCATGGATTTATGCATCTCTTGTAAAGGTTGTAAAACAGAATGCCCGTCTAATGTAGATATGGCAAAACTAAAGGCCGAATATACTCATCAGAATTACAAAGCCAATGGAGCTCCACTAAGAGCTAAACTTTTTGCAAATGTTACCCGTACAAATCAGTTAGCTTCTATGGCTCCTCGTCTGTATAACTTTTTTATGAAAAACCCTATTTCATCTGCAATAGCAAAGAAATTAATGGGTGTTGCAAAAGAAAGAAATATGCCTTTACTACAAGGAACTACTTTAGCTAAATGGTATAAAAACAATGAACAAAAAGGCAATTTCTCAAAAGGTGAAATTTACTTATTTAACGATGAGTTTACCAATTACAACGATACACATATAGGAATTACAACAATAAAACTACTTAATGCATTAGGCTATAAAGTAGTAATTCCAGAGCATGAAGAAAGTGGAAGAACTTTTATTTCTAAAGGATTCCTAGACGAGGCAAAAGCATTAGCTACTAAAAACGTAAAGCTACTGGCTACCCTAGTTTCTGAGAAGCAACCGCTTATTGGACTTGAACCTTCTGCAATTTTAACACTTAGAGATGAGTATTTAGATTTAGTAGAAGACCAGAAAGGAGCTAAATATTTAGCTAAATACACACTTACATTAGAAGAGTTTTTAGCGAGAGAAATTGAAGCAAGAAAAATAATAGCTTCAAGTTTTACAGAAAAACAAGAACACATTAGGGTGCATGGTCATTGTCATCAAAAAGCTAATTCGTCTCTAGTACCATCTAAAATAGCTTTAGGTTTACCAAAAAACTATAAAGTTCAACTCATACCTTCGGGATGTTGTGGTATGGCTGGCTCTTTTGGCTACGAAAAAGAACACTACGAAGTCTCGATGAAAATGGGAGAACTCGTTCTTTTCCCAACGGTTAGGAAAGAACCAGAAAGCACCATAATTTGTGCTCCTGGAACAAGCTGCAGACATCAAATTAAAGACGGTACACAAAGAGAAGCTTTACATCCGGTAGAGATTCTTTATAATGCTCTTGCTTAAATTAAAAACTGTAAATTGCCTTCATGTTAAAACGTATTTACAAGGAAAACCCAAACGAAAAAGAAATTACAGCGGTAGTAAACTGTCTAAAAAACGGTGGCGTAATAATTTACCCTACCGATACGGTATATGCATTAGGCTGCGACATCAACAATAAAAAAGCCTTAGAAAGGATAGCTCGAATAAAAGGTGTAAAACTCAAAGATGCCCACTTCTCTATTATTTGTTACGATTTAAGTCATCTTTCCAAATACGCAAAACAAGTGAGCACGCAAACTTATAAGTTTTTAAAAAGAGTATTCCCAGGACCCTTCACGGTTATATTAAATGCAACAGGAAATATTCCTAAAATTTTTAGCAATAAAAAGAAAACTGTTGGGATTAGAATTCCAGATAATAATATTGCCCGAGAAATTGTAAAGACTCTAGAAAGTCCAATTGTTTCTACCTCAATAAAAGATGAGGATGATATTATAGAATATTCTACGGATCCAGAGTTAATTTACGAAAAATACAATTCCCTGGTAGATATGGTAATTAATGATGGTTATGGTGAAAATATAGGTTCTACAGTTGTAGATTGTACCGAAGAAGGTGAATTTGTTATTATAAGAGAAGGTAAGGGAGCTATAGATCTAATTTATTAAGTAGGCTTGTTTAAATTATTATGTAATGCTATTACCTGAGTAAGAATAGATTCTTTTTCATCGTTTACAATTTCGAAATCTGCTAAACTTCTCTTTTTAGCATCCGACCATTGCTTATCCATTCTCAATTTTACGGCTTCTTTTGTAGCTGAATCTCTTTTAAGAACACGGTTAATTCGCAAATCTTCTGGAGCAGAGACCAATATTACTTTATCTAAACCTAAATGAGCCTTACTTTCGAAAAGTATAGCGGCTTCCTTTACTATATAAGTCCCTTTTTGAGCTAGACACCATAATTCGAAGTCCATTTTTAAAGCTGGATGCACAATTGCATTTAACAGCTTTAATTGAGTAGAATCAGAGAAAACCTTCGCAGCAATAAAAGCTCTATTTAGAGATCCATTAGTATAAGATTCGACTCCAAAAAGCTCTGTTATTTTAAGAACTAAATCTGTATTGCTTACCATTATAGCTTTTGCCATATCGTCTGAAGAATATACAGAAACACCTAACTGCTTAAAAACTTTTGCAACTGTAGTTTTACCACTTCCTATACCACCTGTAAGTCCAACTTTATACATTATATATCTACAAATTCTACAGTCGTAGGACTGTATTTTACTCGTTTCACTATGGAAGGGTATTTGTCATCATCCAAAAAAACATTCAACACAGAGCTATTAGACTTAACAAACTCATTATAATCGCAGTACACATAAAAATCAGCCTCCGAGACCTTATCTACATCGCGCATAGCAACCCAAAAAGAAAGCACTACTTCGGAAGGAATAATATAGGGATCTATTCCTTTAGGAAAGTTTTTTAATTTAATTGGAATTACCTTATTTATTTGTGTAAACCGCTCAACCTCTTGTTTAACTGTGACCGATAAATCTCGAGAAGAAATTAATTCATTTGCAAATAAAATGGGCAATTCCTCTTCAATATCGTACTTTACATCTTTAGCAGTTAAGGACTTTGTAAATACTACACTTAGAGTATCTATTAAATGTGAAGGTCCAAAAACATCAATTTCGCTCGGCTGAATTTTCAAAGAACTATACTCAATATAATTCTCACTAAATTCTAAGTCGATAGGAACTTTTACTAGAACTCTTTTTTTTGTTTTATTACTGTAAGTCAAAAATAAGGTATCAGGTTCAATCTCGATAATAGAAAAGCCCTTTAGCTTAATAGCCATTTCTGATAAATTAGATTCTGTGAGCCAATAATAAGACTCTTTAGCAGAGTGGTAAGCAAGTTTAGAAACATCTAAGTCCATATTTCGACTTGTAAATGTTTCTTTTAAAAAATTAAATCCAAACCCCTTTACCTTAATTTTTAAACTAGTTAAAGGTTTTTCTTTTAAATACTTTTCTATGGGCTGATTTACGAACTCTATGGGATAATCTATATAATATGTATATTCTTTGGAAAATTTAATAAGCACCCAAAAGAGTGTAGAAAGCAAAAAGCAAATTGTTACCACACTCCTTTCACTTCCAGAAGTGAAAAAGTCTTTAATTCTGTTAAATAAATTTTTGAGCATTTCCATCAGCTTACAAAGATACTTTATTTGTAGTTCGAATTAAATTATTCTGCTATTTGTTAATTACATTCTAGTTTTGGGTAAAGAGCAAAGCATTCTTTTACTATTTTAGCTAAAACATTTACACAATGACAGTAATACTAGATCAACTCGGCTTTATTTTACCAGCAGTATTGGTAATGATGTTAGCCGTTTATATGCTAAACAAGGTTTTAAATCACGATCATACACGCAGAGTATTTGAATATAAAAAATCTGCTGCAAAACAAATGGTTCCTATGAGAGCACAAGCCTACGAACGTTTAACCTTGTTTCTGGAACGTATGCAACCTGCAAACATTTTAGTTAGAGTTCAAGTTCCGGCTATGAAATCTATGAGTTTACATGGAGCATTAATTCAAACTATCCGCAGCGAATACGACCATAATATGTCGCAACAAGTTTACGTGTCTGATGAGGCTTGGGTCTTAATAAATCAAGCAAAAGATCAATTACTTACCGTAATAAACGAAGAAGTACGTTCTGTTGCTCCTACCTCTGATGCTACCGAATTTGGAAAATTAATTATTGAAGCTTCTTTAGAACAGCAAAAATGGTTAATTGATGAGGCTTTGTCTTTTTTGAAGAAGGAGTTTAGAGATAATTATTAAAAAAAAACCGGATAAATAAAGCCCTCAGATGATGGCTTTATTTATAAGTAATACAAACTTAAATATCTTCAAATTCTACATTAGTAAAACTTGAATCCGTTTCCGGCTCTTCTGTTTTTGATACAACTACAAGCTCTTCAGAGGACTCTTTACCTTCATAATCAGAAATCACTTCTGTTCCCTTCTCATCAACAATAAACTTAGTCACCTCTTCTAGAATGTCTTTAAACTCTAAAAAATCTTCTTTATATAAAAATATTTTGTGTTTTTTAAAATAAGCAGAACCGTCCTCATTTGTATGTTTCTTACTCTCTGTAATGGTTAAATAATAATCGTCTGCTCGAGTAGATTTTACATCAAAGAAATAGGTTCTTCTACCTGCTCTCAGTTTTTTTGAGAATATTTCTTGCGAATTTGTATCGTGTGTATCCATAGTGTAAATTAATTGATATTTCAATACTCAAATCTTGTAAAAATATTCCTTAAATAAAAGTAAAAACACCTAAAAGCTTTTTAATTCTGATTTTCAGCTAATTGCTTTTTATATATCGTTGCGTACTCTCCATCAGAATCTAATAATTCTTGAGGACTTCCTTGTTCTAGAATAGCACCGGCATCTAATACTATAATTTTATCAGCATGTTTTAAAGAAGAGGCTCTATGAGAAATAATGATCGTAGTTTTATGGGCACTTTCTGATTTAATATTCTGTAGTATTAGCTCTTCTGTCTCTGTATCAACAGCAGACAAGCAATCGTCGAATAACATCAGTTTAGGATTTCGAATTAAAGCTCTAGCAATAGAAATTCTTTGTTTCTGTCCACCAGACAAAGTAACTCCACGCTCTCCAACCAGCGTGTTAAACTGATCTTTAAACTGCATAATATTATTATAAATCCCAGCAGATTTTGATGCTGTAATAACATCTTGTTTACTTGCATTTTTAGTACCGAAGGCTATATTATTATAAATCGTATCCGAAAACAAAAAAGACTCTTGTGGAACATAACCAATAGCAGACCGAAGGTCATTCAAATTTACTTTATTAATCACCTCAGAGCCTATCTTAATTTCACCATCTATTGGGTCGTTAATACGACAAAGTAATTCTGCGAGTGTACTCTTACCAGATCCAATTTTACCTATTACACCTAAAGTTTGCCCTTCTTTTAAGTGAAAAGATAATTTGTTTAAGGCACGTATTCCTGTATCTGAATACACAAAACTCACATTATTAAAGCAAACATCTCCACTTATGGAAAACGATTCTGTAGTTGGACTCAGGATCTCAGGAACCTCATCTAAAAATTCATTAATTCTTTTTTGAGATGCCGCAGCACGTTGCACTATAGAAGTAACCCAACCCAAGGACGCTACAGGCCAAGTAAGCATGTTTACATAAATCACAAAAGTAGCTATATCTCCAATTTGAATATTTCCAGCTATTGCTTCTAATCCTCCAATATAAATAGTAAAAAGGGTACTTAAACCAATCAATAATATCATTAATGGGAAAAAAAGTGCGTTTACTTTTACTAAATCTAAGTTTTTGGTTTTGTAGTCTTCGGCGGCAGCCATAAATTGTGCATTGGCAAAATCCTCTTGAGTATATGATTTTATTACTCGTATTCCAGAAAAAGTTTCTTGACTAATACTAGAGAGCTTAGATAATTGTCTTTGAACAATTTCACTTTTTATATTCATTATAGAGCTCACTTTGTAAATAGCAATCACCAAAATTGGCAAAGGACTCAAGGCAAACAAAGTAAGCTTAGGACTTACACTAATCATTTTAGGAACTATGAGGGCAATACTAATAACCAGATTTGTACTGTATAAAATGGCTGGACCCAAATACATACGAACCTTACTTACATCATCGCTTATTCTGTTCATTAAATCGCCCGTTTTATTGCGCTTATAAAAGGAAATACTAAGCTTCTGATAATGATCGTAAATCTCATTTTTGAGATCAAACTCTATCATTCGAGACATTACAATTAAAGTTTGACGCATAAAGAACATAAACAAACCTCGTCCTATAGCGAACAATAAAACTAAAAAAGCATAATAGGCTAACTGCCCTTTTAGTATGCTCTGAATAGTATTGTCTAAAGAATTATTTTGATTTAAAGAATCACTAATCAAATTCAAAACCTGACCAATGTAAATAGGCGGATAAAGTCCGAAAATATTAGAGGTAAAAACAAATACCAAACCTAAAATAAAACGGTAACGGTATTTCCAAAAGTATTTATTAAGATGTTTTAATGCCTTCATACGATAATTATCAGTTTTTTATCTGCAAAAAAAAGAGTACTTTCGCAGCAAATTTGAGAGTATTAATTCTGAATCAAAAATACAGAACTAAGATTAGTTATCTTGATTCTTGTTAAATAAAATTCAGTCACCATAAAATTAAGCATTATGATTAAGGTAACCGACGTACAGGATACACAATCTTCTACTAACCCAGTAATTCGTCAAATGAACGAAATGGGGCACGAGCAGATTGTTTTTTGTCAGGATGAAGAAACAGGATTAAAAGCAATTATAGCTATACACAGTACTGCATTAGGACCCGCTTTAGGTGGAACTAGAATGTGGGATTATAAAAATGAATTAGAAGCACTTAACGATGTATTGCGTTTATCTCGTGGTATGACTTTTAAAGCCTCTATTTCTGGATTAAATTTAGGTGGCGGTAAAGCCGTTATTTTTGGAGATGCTAAAACTCAAAAAACTGATGCACTTATGCGACGTTTTGGAAAGTTTGTAGAAACTTTAGGTGGTAATTATATTACTGCAGAAGATGTAGGAATGACAACGCACGACATGGAAATGGTTCGTAAAGAAACGAAACACGTTACAGGTATTCCAGAATCTATGGGTGGATCTGGAGATCCTTCTCCAGTTACAGCTTACGGTGTTTATATGGGAATGAAAGCTTCTGCTATGTATAAGTGGGGTTCTGATTCTTTAACAGGAAAGAAAGTTGTTGTACAAGGTATTGGTAATGTAGGTATGAATTTGGTTAAGCATTTAACCGAAGAAGGTGCTATTGTTACCATTAACGATATTAGTAAAGAACGTTTGGAAATGGTTGCTGCTAAATACGGAGCTACTATTGTTGAAGGTGATGCTGTTTATGATGTTGACATGGATATTTATGCTCCTTGTGCTTTAGGTGCTTCTGTAAACAACGATACATTAAGCCGTTTAAACTGTCAAATTATTGCGGGTGCTGCAAATAATCAATTAGCTGATGAAGTAAAACATGGACAGATGGTAATGGATAAAGGAATGATTTACGCTCCTGACTTCCTTATTAACGCAGGTGGTTTAATTAATGTTTATTCCGAATTACATGGATACAATAGAGAAGCTGCTTTAGCAAAAACCAAAGAAATTTACGGTACGACCTTAGAGATTTTAAAGAAATCTGAATTAGAAGGAATTACTCCGCACGAAGCAGCAAAGCAAATTGCTCAAAACCGTGTAAAGGCTACTTTAGCTAAAAAATAATATATATTTGATGGGAAATTCCTAAAGGAATTTCCCATTTTTTAGGCTCATTGAAACCCAAAGCTATGCTCAACAGAAGACACATTAGAATTAAAGTACTTCAAATTCTTTACGCATTTTTCCACTCCGAAAGTGAAGAACTTACCAAAAGTGAGCGCGACCTAAACAATAGCTTAGAAAAGGCACATTCTTTATATGTGCACTTATTATTATTGCTTGTAGCGATAAAAAAACAAGCTGAGGACAAAATAGAAAAGGGTAAAAATAAATTACTTCCTACACAGGAAGATTTGAGTCCAAACACTAAATTCACTCATAATAACACTCTCACACTATTAGCTGAGAACCTTTCTCTTATTGAGCATTTTGAAAATGAAGAGGTTTATTGGGATGAAAACCCGGAGCTTGTAGGTAAAATTTTCAGACAAATTCAAGAGTCTGAAACATATGCTAATTACATAAACGACCAAAACACGTCTTTTTTAGAAGACCGTAAATTTGTTTCGGCTCTCTTTATGGAGTTTATTGCAGCCAACGAAGATGTACATACATTCCTAGAGGAAAAAAGTATTTATTGGCTAGACGACTTTGAGGTTTCGAACTTAGCGGTTATAAAAACTATTAAGTCTCTTAAACCTGAAAGTGATGAATATGCTAGACTTCAACCCTTATTTAAGGACGAAGAAGATCGAACTTTTGCTTCGAATTTATTAAAACGTACAATCCTAAATTCTTCAGACTACACAAAATACATTGTAGAAACTGCTAGTAACTGGGATGAAGAACGTATTTCGGATATGGATCAGTTGCTTATGCAAATGGCAATATGCGAATTATTAAACTTCGAAACTATTCCTGTTAAAGTAACTCTTAACGAATACATTGAGCTTTCGAAAGACTATTCTAGTCAGAAAAGTAAGATCTTTATTAACGGAGTTATAGATAAATTAGCTATTCGGTTTAAAGAAGAGGGCATATTAAAAAAACTAGGTAGAGGTTTAGTTTAATTTAGAGAAACATTACATTTAAAAACTAAAAAATAACAACATGAAAAACAGTATTTTAATAGCGACTTTAAGTCTTGTATTTCTAGCATGCAACGATACAGCAAGTTCCAAAATTGATAGTACAAAACAAAAGGTTCGTACTGAGGTAACCTTAGATCAAGTAGATACTCCGTCGGATGCGAAAATGGTATTTGAAGCTACTGAGTGGAACTTTGGAGAAATTACACAAGGCGAGTCTGTAGAATATGCTTTTGAATTTACCAATACAGGTTCTGAACCATTGATTATCACAAACGCTAAAGGATCTTGTGGTTGCACTGTACCAGTATGGCCTAGAGAACCAGTAGCACCAGGAGAGTCTGGTGTAGTTGATGTGAAATTCAATAGTAAAGGAAAAAAAGGAAAACAAAACAAAAAAGTTACTTTAACAACCAACATGGTTCCTAGCCAAATGGTTTTAAAAGTAACCGGATTAGTAAACTTAAAAGAAGAATAATATGTTATCGATTTTATTAGCAGACACAGTATCAGGATTAATGCAGTTTTTACCACTTATTGCAATTGTAGTAGTAATGTACTTTTTTATGATTCGCCCACAGGTGAAAAAACAAAAAGACGAGGCTAAATTCCGAGCAGAACTTCAAAAAGGTGATAAGATAATTACTTTAGGTGGAATACATGCAAAAGTTTTAGAAATTAACGAAGACACCCTTTTGGTTCAAGCAGATGGTGGTAGTACTAAGTTGATCATTAATAAAACATCTATCGCTAAGATTTAAAGTTAAAGATTGAAGGTTGAAAGTTTTATGCTTACGATGCAGGACAATTTTAATTTTAACATCTTAACTTCTCTAACTTCTTGTTCTAACTATAGATCAAATCGAGTTATTGACTAATTTATAAAAACGAACTTAGGTTCGTTTTTTTTGTTTACTGATTTAAAGCCTTTGATTTTCATATTTCAATCTCTGTTTTATTTATATTTGCAGTTCGTAAAAATCTAACCAGCCTTATAACCACCGAAAATGAATATTTTATCAGACCGTATCCTGAGTTTAGAAGAATCTCAAACCATAGCAATGGCTCGTCAAAGTCGTGAATTAATTGACAGTGGTGTAGATATAATTTCGCTAAGTTTAGGAGAACCTGATTTCGATACGCCAGACTTTATTAAAGAAGCTGCAAAAAAAGCGATCGACGACAACTTCTCTCACTACACACCTGTTCCTGGTTTAGGAGAATTAAGAAGTGCTATTTCTACAAAATTCAAAAGAGACAATAACTTAGCTTATGCTCCAGATGAAATTGTTGCCTCAACAGGAGCAAAACAAACCTTAGCTCAACTAATGTTATCTATCGTAAACCCTGGAGACGAAGTTATTGTTCCAGCACCTTATTGGGTTAGTTATTTCCAAATGGTGAAGATGGCAGAAGGTACACCTATAGTAATTGAAGCTACCGTAGAGGCTGATTTTAAAGTTTCTGCACAGCAAGTTGAAGAAGCAATTACTTCTAAAACAAAAGCCTTTTTATTTAGTACACCTTGTAATCCTACCGGATCTGTTTATAACCGTGCTGAATTAGCGGAACTTGTAACCGTTTTTGAGAAACACCCAAATCTTATTATTATCTCCGATGAGATATACGAACACATAAATTTCCAAGGTGAGCATGTAAGTATCGGACAATTTGAATCTATTAAAGATAGAGTTGTAACCGTAAATGGCGTTTCAAAAGGATTTGCCATGACGGGTTGGAGAGTTGGTTATTTAGGAGCTCCTAAATGGTTAGCTGCAGCCTGTACTAAAATGCAAGGACAAACAACTTCTGCTACTTGTTCTATAGCACAAAAAGCTGCAGAAGCAGCTGTTTTAGCAGATCCTATATGCACAAAAGATATGCGTGAAGCTTTCTTGAGAAGAAGAGATTTAATGATCTCTAAACTTCAAGAAATTAAAGGTTTAAAATTGAGTATCCCACAAGGAGCTTTTTATATATTCCCAGATGTTTCGCATTATTTTGGAAAATCATACAATGGAACAACAGTAGTAAATGCAAACGATTTCTGCATGTATTTACTTAACGAAGCAAATGTAGCAACCGTAACAGGAGAAGCATTTGGCTCGCCTAACTGTATGCGTATTTCGTATGCTGCTGCAGACGAAACACTAGTAGAAGCAGTAAGAAGAATTAAAACTGCATTAGAAAAATTAGCATAATTTATAAGTCCCCTACCAAACGGTCGGGGATTTTTTTTGTTCTTTTGTATCCTAAGCTCTCAAAAGCTGCTAATTATTTAGCACAAAATAAAACTAAATGGACTCAATTTCTTCTATATTAAATCAGTTTAAGGACAAGCAAGTACTCATAATTGGTGATGCTATGATTGATGCTTATATGTGGGGAAATATACACCGTATGTCTCCAGAAGCTCCTGTTCCTGTGGTTGATATAGAAAAACGTGAAAGCAGACTAGGTGGAGCAGCCAACGTAGCACTAAACATACAATCTCTTGGCGCTAAGCCAGTATTATTTTCTGCAATAGGTACAGACCACTACGGCGATGTATTTATGATGCTCATGGAAAAACAAAAACTAAGCAGTGAAGGATTACAAAGACTGAGCGATAGAAACACGACTGTAAAGACACGAATTATTAGCGATAATAAACACGTTTTAAGAGTTGATGAAGAAAGCACAAAACCAATTACAGAACATTTTGTTGCTACAGAACTTGAAGTACTTATTAGAAGTAAAAAGTTTGATGTCGTAATTTTTGAAGATTATAATAAAGGTTTACTTACTGAGAAATTAATAACAAAAGCTATTCAAATAGCTACAGAGCTTAAAATACCTACGATAGTAGACCCTAAAAAAGACAATTTTTTCGCCTACAAGGGAGTGGATATATTTAAGCCAAACCTCAAAGAAATTAAAGAAGGCTTGGAAATAGAGTTTGATGTACTTTCAGAATCTGAACTCTCTAAAAATGTAGCCTTCGTTTTAGAAAAATTAAATGCAAAAGGGATTTTATTAACGCTTTCGGAACATGGTATTTACTATCAAAGTAAATCAAAAATATTAAGAGAGTCTGCACACAAAAGAAATATCGTAGATGTTTCTGGAGCTGGAGATACCGTAGTGTCGGTTGCAGCTTTAGCTCTAGCTTGTGGTTTAGATGATGATGATTTAATGAGAATTGCTAATTTAGCAGGAGGATTAGTTTGCGAAAAAGTAGGTGTGGTTCCTATTCTAGTAGAAGATCTGATTAATTCGTTAAAAAAATAATCTTAGCATATAGCGAGAATAGTTAAAAACGAGTAATAAAAGTATGTCTATACAATCCATACGAGAGAAAATAAACCTAGCCCTTTACGACAGTAAAGAAGCTGTTTTAAGTCTATTTAAAATTGGTAGCTTTTTAATTGCTAGTTTTATATTAGCTCTCCTTATTTATCAGTTTGGGTTTAACCCAAGCGATGTAATAAAAGAATGGATTTTAATAGCAATTAAAGGGAGTTTTGTATTTTACATTCTGAAATATCTTATAGATATTCTCTATAATTACGAGCCAGAAAAACTGATTAAAGAAACCTGGCTCGAAGGAATATTACTATTGCTTATTGTAGTTAACGCTACCTCCACCCTACTCTTTCAACAATCCTTACTTAATTGGATCGGACAACAAGTAGAATTCTTCCAATTAGAAAACTTTTACATTCTTTTTCTACAGTTCTACTTTTTTGTTCTGGTAGGTATTGAACTTGGAAAAGCGAGTACGCGCCTCACTTTTTCAAAAATGAGTCCGCCTCGAATGCTTATAGTCTCATTTTTGGCTTTAATCCTTATAGGAACTGGGTTCCTTATGATGCCCGAGATGACCAAGGATGTAGAATATATGCCATTTTTCGAAGCATTATTCACCTCTATTAGCGCAAGTTGTGTTACCGGATTACTTGTGGTAGATACGGCCACTTACTTTTCTCATAAAGGACATATTATAATTATGTTATTAATCCAATTAGGTGGACTTAACATCATATCCTTTGCGACACTATTTGCCTTATTTTCTAAAAAAGGATTGGGTATAAAACACCAAACTATACTTCAAGAAAATTTTAGTTCCGAGTCTTTGCTTAGTGGAAAGGGATTACTTATGAAGATTTTTTTATTTAGCTTTTTTATGGAATTTATTGGTATGGTTTTATTGTATTTCACTTGGAATCCTAAACTTGAATTCCCTTTTGTAGAAGACCAATTTTTCTACTCTTTATTTCATTCTATCTCGGCTTTCAACAATGCAGGGTTTTCTTTGTTTACTGATGGTTTACACGAACACCTAATACAAAACTCTCATAGTATGCACCTAGTTTTAGCAGGACTTATATTTTTTGGTGCTGTTGGATTTCCCGTTATAGAAGATCTATTTAATTTTAATCGCCTAAAAAAAACTATTAAATCTCCTTGGATTGGACTCAAACTTAGTACACGTATTTCCTTATATACATCTTTAGTTTTGGTTGCTTTTGGTATGCTTATGTTTTATTTTCTAGAACAAGAAAATACCCTAAACGGGATGAAACTGGGAGGGCAATTGATTACCTCATTTTTCCAATCTATTACAGCTAGAACTGCTGGTTTTAATACTGTTGACTTCTCTATTATTGGAACTCCTATGCTCTTAATATTCATTTTCTTAATGTTTATTGGAGCCTCTCCAGGCTCTACTGGTGGAGGTATAAAAACCTCTACTTTTACGCTCATTATCTACTCGGCTTTAAACACAATTAAAGGGCAGAAAAAAATTGAAATTGGAAAAAGAACCATTTCACCAGAATTACTCCACAAAGCATTTTCCATCTTTCTTTTCTCTGCCTCCTCGATATTCCTAGGGATTTTTGTTTTGAGTATTTCTGATGGGGAAAAAGGTATTATGCCGATTGCATTCGAAATTGTATCTGCATTTTCTACCGTTGGACTCTCTACAGGAATTACAGCAGACCTTACATTTGTAGGTAAAGTAGTTATTATGGTTTGTATGTTTGTTGGTAGAATAGGTACATTAACACTAGCTTTTGCTTTAAGTAGCAAACAGAAATCTCATAATTACGAGTATCCTAAAGCACATCTTACTGTTGGGTAGTGTGAGTAAGTGCAATTTAATCTCTAGTTTTATTATTTTATTGCAGGCTGCCATTTCTAAAAGCAGCGAACAATAGGAAATCCATTTCCATCAAAATAATTCTCAAATCTTTTCCTCCTTTTCAAAGTGACAATAGGTTTTTTTTGTTTTATACTTATCCGTTACAAAACAAAAAAAACTTATCGTTGTTTTCTTTTCCTTGATGAAAAGAACCAA
>CESE01149321.1_pt1 | contig 25623 bp, 24 predicted proteins | sample 350271 | NCBI WGS metagenome assembly CESE01 (sample SAMEA2621536, study PRJEB7988) | marine metagenome | isolation source: saline water (ENVO:00002010), including | reverse complement strand
GTAGGATCACGCATACACATAAAGGTTGAAGACATATCAATTTTGGCTCTCAGCACACATTCGCCTTCTTTAAAACCTCCTGCCTTCATTTCTCGAAAATTTTTTAAATTTTCTTCAATACTTGAATCACGATATGGACTATTTTTCCCTTGTTCTTTAAGAGTTCCACGATATAGACGAGTCTCATCATTACTTAAAAAACAAACATATGCTAATTTCTTAGAAATTAGTTCTTCAGCACATTTATAAAATATATCAAAGTAATTTGAGCTAAATTTAACTTCACCATGCCAATTAAATCCTAGCCATTCAACATCTTCTTTAATAGAGTTGACATATACGATATCTTCTTTAGTTGGGTTAGTATCATCAAATCTCAAATTACAATATCCACCATAAGCTGATGCTGTTCCAAAGTTGATGCAGATTGACTTTGCATGACCAATGTGGAGATATCCGTTGGGTTCAGGAGGAAAACGTGTTTTAATAACCTTATGCTTCTTTAGGGCAATATCTTCATTAATAATATTACGTATAAAGTTAGTAGATTTTACTTCAATATTTTTTGATTCCATTTCTAGCAAATATTACAATAATTTAAGCTTGATAAATTATATCATTAAAAGTCAAATCTAATATGTGCTGCTAAGGTAATGAATGACAATGTAAAATAGTTTCATGAAAATTGCCATTGTAAAACTTTCAGCTTTAGGTGACATCATTCACGCAATGTTTATTTTGCAATTTATAAAAAAATATAATCATAAAATATTAATTGATTGGATTGTAGAGGATAGTTATAAAAGTTTATTAGAGTTTCATCCAGATATAAATAAAGTTCATGTCGTAAACCTTAAAAAAGCCAAAAAGAAAAAATCACTTTATCTATTTTTAAGTGAAATGAAAAATGTCCAAAAATTAGGGGCATATGACTTGGTAATCGATATGCAAGGGCTTATCAAATCTGCGTTAATTTCTCGTTTAATAAGCTCTTCTACTAGAATTGGTTTTGATAAGCTATCAGTAAGAGAGGGCTTTGCCTCAATGTTTTATAATAAAACTCTTACATGTGGGTATGAAAAGAATATCATAGACCGTAATTTGGAAATGATTAATTTTTCGTTAGGGCTAGATATAAAGAAACAAGATGTTTTAAAAAAACATCCTTTTTTATATGCTAACAAAAAATATTTAAATGATAGTTTATCTACCAACAAAAAAAATATTTTGTTAATTCCCGGTGCTTCAAATATATCAAAACGCCTTCCTACTTCAAAATTTATAAAATTATCAACTCAAATAGATGCTAACTTTATTGTTGTTTGGGGGAGTGAGGATGAAAAATTTTTGGCAAATGAAATTAAAGGTTCTTCTTTAAATATCCATGTTTTAGATAAGTTAAATTTAATGCAACTAATACAATTAATTAAACAAGTTGATCTTGTAATCGGCCCAGATACGGGGCCTACTCATATGGCTTGGGCATTGAATATTCCATCAATAACTTTATATGGCTCAACACCTGGGTATCGAAATTCTTGCTCTACTCATATTAATAAAATTTTAGAGTCTGATTCAATAGTTAATCCTTTTAAAATTAATCATGAAGATTACTCAATAAAAAATCTAAAAGTTGTTGATATAGTTGAAATTGCTAATGAGTTATTACTGTCTAAATAATTTATTTAGTAATTACACTTATAGAATTTTTAATTGAATCAATAATGAATTTTGCATTAGATTTAGATTCCTGAAATACATGACCACTTTTAACTAATATTGTATTAACGATTCCAGCATTATTAGCAGCTTTTATATCAGATTCTTTATCTCCAATCATCCACGAATTAGCCATATCAATTTTATATTTTTCATCAGCGCTAATTAACATTCCAGGCTTTGGTTTTCTACATTTACATTGAGATGAAGGTCCATGATGACAGCTAAAAATATCAAGTATTTTTACATCATTTTTTTTAAATTGACTGACCATCCACTTGCTTATTAATTCATAATCTGTCTTAGTGTAGAGCCCACGAGAAATTCCAGATTGATTTGTAATAATAATAATTTTATAATTTAATCTTTGAAAATGCTGACATGCCTCAAAAACACCATTGATAAACTCAAAGTCTGCTATCTTATGAAGATAATTAACTTCTTTATTAATTACTCCATCGCGATCGAGAAAAATAGTTTTTGTTAACATAAATGAAGGTGAGTATAATTTAGTATGATTTTTTAGAAATTATTTTATTAGAGATTTTATGTTTAAATATTTTAATCTAGATACGACATACCAAAACCTATTAATTATATTGGCATTTTTGATGCCATTAACGGTTTTTGGAGCCAACTTGATAGTAGTACTAATTTGCTTTCTTTGGATTTTTTCTGGCAACTATAAATCTAAATTTCATGAAATAATTGACAGTAAATTGATGTTGGCATCGATTATATTTTTTGCTCTGCATCTAGTTGGGATGATTTGGACAGAGGATTTAAAATGGGGATTACATATCATTCACAAAATGTGGTACTTTTTATTATTTTTTCCTATTCTATATACACTTACCAAAAGAAAATATATTAGGTTTTATATCTCTTCTTTCTTATTAGCAATATCTCTTTCTGAAGTTCTTTCTTATTTGGTTTGGTTCGAATTAATTGAGCCGTTTAAGCAGGCAACTGTGTATAACCCGACTATTTTTATGAGTCATATTCAATATAATCCAATATTAGCGTTTGCAATTTATTTGGTACTTCATGAGATCTTATTTAATAAAAAACTATTAAAGTTAGAAGTAGCTTTGTATAACTTTTTTGCAGCTAGTATGACAATTAATATGTTCATTACTGGTGGTCGCGCTGGACAAGTGATGTTTTTTGCAATGTTAGCTATTATAATTTTTCAGTACTTTCGTAATGAATGGTTAAAAGCAATAGCTATAATTTTGATAGCAACTTCTACTATTTTTTTTACTGCATATCAGTCAAGTACAATTTTTCATAATCGAGTCCATGAGACAATTAGTAGTATTGAAAATTATGAGTCTAACAAAGGCACTTCTCTAGGTATTAGGATTGCAATGACTCTAAATTCCTGGGAGGTCATTATAAAAAATCCAATTCTTGGAGTTGGAACGGGTGATTTCCCTTTGGAATATAAAAAAGTGAACCAAAAAAATACCCCAGAATTACCAAATGCAACTAACCCCCATAACATGTATGTCTTAATTTTGATGCAACTTGGAATTATAGGGTTAGTAAGTTTTGGTTCAATTTTTTATTTTCAAATTAAACAATCTTTCCTGTCTAAAGATAAATTTATTAGAGATGTGGGTATAACTTTGCCGCTTCTCTATTTAATTATTATGTGGAGTGATACTTATCTTTTAGGTCACTATAACTCCTTACTATTTGTATTTTTTAGTTCTTTTTTGTATAAAAATTTTAGCAAACGTTATTGAAATAGTTTTCTAATGGATGTAAATTCTAAAAATAAAACTATGCATACACCAAGAAAAATTCTTTTATACATAGTTTATGGAAATGATCAGGTTTATTATAATGGTGCTATTTTTAGTTTTTTAACATTCAAGCATTGGTTAAAGGATGATAGTGAAGTTGAAGCTTATGTATTGACTGAAAAACCTGAGAAATTTTTTGGATATTCAATTAATGTTTTATTAATGAGTGATAAACAAAAAAATGAATGGTCATTAAATGGTAAATATCATTTTAGAATTAAAAATAGAGGTTTGGCATTCGTAATGGACAAGCTTAAATTGATAGACGTCGATAAAATTTTATTTTTCGATACTGATACTTATTTTCATAAATCTCCTCTCCCACTTTTTAACTTAATACAACCTAACCAGGCTGTCTTCTATCTTAATGAGGGCCTAATTTATGACAGAAAAAGATTTTTTATTTATGTTAGAAATCTCGAAGGAAGAAAGATTCAAGTTGATGGAGAGACTTATGAATTATCTAAGCAATCTGCTATGTGGGGGTCTTTAATGGTTGGAATTATGACTAATATGCGTCCTAGTCTGGATTGGGCTGATCAACTTATGCTAAAATTTTTTGAAATTGTTCCATCTCATACAATTGAGCCATTTGCATTATCTGAAAGCTTACTAAGAAAATACAAAATGATAGAGGGAAAAAATTTTGTGAGCCTATATTCAACTTCTAGGAAAAAGAAGCATGCAGGTGATATTTTATCAAAATTTTTTAATGAAAATAAGTTGCTAAAGATTAGTGAGCAAGTTCATTTAGCGCAAAATGTTAAAATTAAAAGATCATTCTATATATTTCTTAAGCAGCGACTACTGAAGCTGATAAAAAACTAATGTCAAAAATAAATATCCCTATTTTGATGTACCATAGCATTGAGTTGATGCCCAAATCCACTATTATGAGAAGTTTGCATGTTTCTCCAAGAAGGTTTAAGTTTCAAATGTGGATGCTAAAATTTTTAGGCTATCAAGGCCTTAGTTTAAAAAATCTTAAACCATATTTGGATGGCGACAAACAGGGAAAGGTAGTAGGTATTACATTTGATGATGGATATCAAAATAATTTGATTAATGCCGCTCCTATATTATTAAAATATAATTTTAGTGCAACCTGTTATATTGTGAGTGATAGTCTTGGGACATCTAATACCTGGGATCTGAATAATAGGATTACACAAAGACCTTTAATGACGGAAATTGAAATTAATAAGTGGCTAAATCTTGGTATGCATATTGGTGCTCATACTAAAACACATGCTGATTTAACTTGTATCTCAAAGGCAAAAGCTCAGCAAGAAATAAATGACTCTAAGAATGATCTTGAGCAAAAATTCAAAGTTGTAATTTCTGATTTTTGTTATCCTTTTGGTCGATTTAATGAATCAATCTGTAGTTTTACCAAGAGTGCAGGCTATCTTTCAGCAACTACAATGATAAGAGGAAGGGCAAATACTAAGTCAAATAAGTACCAGTTACCTAGAATACCAATTAATCACCATACATTACCGCACTTATTTTTAGCAAAAATATTAACAAAATATGAAGATAGAAGGTAATCAGGATCTCTTGTAATCATCTTCTATGCGGATAATGTCATCCTCACCGAAGTATTCTCCCGTTTGTATCTCAATTATTTCTAGGGTTTCGTGGCCATTATTTTCAAGTCTATGAATTTCACCTCTAGGAATATAAGTTGATTGATTCTCACTTAATTTAAATACTTTATCACCACAAGTTACTATTGCATCTCCTTTAACAACTACCCAATGCTCAGCTCGCTTTTGATGTTTTTGTAAAGATAATTTGGCAGCTGGATTTACAAAAATGCGCTTAACTTTGAATCCCTTTCCAGAATCTATTGAATCAAAGTATCCCCATGGCCGATAAACTTTTCGGTGATTATCTGACTCAATTCTATTATCATCTTTAAGTTTTTCTACAATAAATTTTACATCTTGAGAGCTTCTCTTACTTGAAACTAATAAAGCATCTTGAGTGTCAATAATGACAATTTCAGATAAATCATTAACTGCTATAAGGCGATTAGAGCTATGAATAAAGGAGTTTTTAACTTTGCTAAGAGAAACATCTCCTTCACTAACATTATTGTTGGTATCTTTAGGTTTAGAGTTCCATAGAGATTGCCAAGACCCAATATCACTCCAACCTCCATCAAATGGCACAACTACTCCAACCTTTGTTTTCTCCATTACAGCATAGTCAATAGATTTACTTGGGCATTTATAAAATTCCTTATTATTTAAGCGAATAAAATCTAAATCTTTAGAGGCTTTAGAGCATGATTTCTTACAAATAGTAAATATCTCTGGTTCATACTTCTTTAATTCTTGTAGGTAAATTGAGGCTTTAAATATAAATATTCCACTATTCCAATAATGTTTTCCAGATTGCAGGTATTTTTTTGCAATCTCAAGATTAGGTTTTTCTTTAAACGAAAGAATATCATAATATGCATTTTTTTCAGAATTATTAACTTCAATATAACCATAACCTGTTTCAGGTTTTTTTGGGTGGACGCCAAGTGCTACCATCTTTCCTTGTTCTGCAATTTTACTTGCAACTCTAATTGATTTAATAAGGTTCTGATTATTATCTATGAGATGATCTGCTGACAAAACTAGTAATATTGGATCTTCATTTTCATTAAGTAAATGCATTGCTGCAATAGCTATTGCTGGAGCTGTATTTTTACCAATTGGCTCCAAAATAATCCCTTTATTTTTAGAGTTAATTTCTCGAAGTTGTTCAGCTACAATAAAGCGATGCTCTTCATTACAGATAATGAGTGGATTGGATGCCTCAATAGGAAGACGTTTAATTGCATCTTGAAATAATGTTGTGTCATTGATAAGATTTAAAAACTGTTTTGGATAAAGTTTTCTAGAAAGAGGCCATAATCTTGAGCCACTTCCACCTGATAATATTACTGGAACTATCATTTGTCAGTTTTTAGTATTGGACTAGTGGAAGGGTGAGCCCAGTTTTTTTGAGTTTCTGTAAGTTTAATATACCTATAAAACGTGCCTTCAAAATTACCAAAAGCAATCACAAACCCTGGGCCACCATCTAAAAAACCAAGTTTGAATATATAGTGTTTAATAAAAGACCAAGAACCATGAAGAAACGCTTTTAAAATACTGCCTCTTACTCCTTTTTCTTGTAATTTTGAAACACCTAAGCTTGAGTATCTATTAGCTTTATACATAATCTCCTCAGTATTTTTAAATGGGAATTGCCAGATAATATTTTGAATTGTCCCAATTCTCTTATTACTATGATTGATATAGCCTTCATGAACTGAGTCCATGGTGTAGCTCATTTTCCCATTTTTGAAAAGCTGCGGTTGTCTAAAGTTTGGATACCAACCTGAATGTTTAATCCATCTTCCCATAAAAAAATTCTTTCTTGGAACTTGATATATATCTAATGGAGCATTTTCAATAAGTTTAATAATTTCATCTCTAACTTCAATAGTACATCTTTCATCAGAATCAAGGCTAAAAATCCAGTTTCCATTACAATGACTAATAGCTTGATTTCTTAAATCACCGTAACCATTAAAAGGAATGTGTACTACTTTTGCACCCAACTCTATAGCTATTTCACTTGTACCATCGGTGCTATTGGAGTCCACCACAATTATTTCGTCAGCCCAAAGAACACTATTAATACAATCACGAATTTTTTCAACTTCATTAAAAGCAATAATATAAACAGAAATTTTCATAGTACAACTAAAATTAGAAACATGAGAATGGTTGATTGTTTTTTCATACAAAACTTTAAAAGTATAAATGGCATATAATTTCCTCTTATTTTATCTAAAAATTCATTAGCTAATGAAACTTACTCTAATTATCACTACCTATAATTGGCCCAAGGCATTATTACTAGTTTTGGAAAGCGTTGAACATCAGTCCATTCCTCCATATGAGGTTATTATTGCTGATGATGGAAGTACTGAAAAAACAAAAGATTTAATCAGCAATTTTAATAAAAAATCTGAACTTAAAATTTTTCATTCATGGCAAGATGATATTGGATTCAGAGCATCTAGATCAAGAAATAAAGCTTTATCTAAAGCATCTGGAGACTATATTGTTTTGATTGATGGTGATACAATACTTCATACTGATTTTATTAAAGACCATATTAAGAATGCTGAGTTTGGATTTTTTGTTCAGGGTTCTAGAACTCTCTTATCAGAAGAAAAAACAAAAAAAACCTTATCTAATAAAGTAATTAAATTCTCATTTTTTTCGTTTGGACTTAAGAATAGAAAAAACTCTATCCATTCAAATTTACTTTCTGGAATATTTGTAAATAAAAAAAATCATTTACGAGGCATTAAGTCTTGTAATATGGCTTTTTATAGAAATGATTGTATAAATATTAATGGATTTAATAATGATTTTGAAGGTTGGGGAAGAGAAGATAGTGAGTTCGTGGTGCGCTTAATAAATAATGGAGTTAAGAGAAAAAATATTCATTTCAATGCGATACAATTTCATTTATGGCATAAGGAAAACTCAAGAAAGTCATTAGAAAAGAATGATGAGATGTTGAATAATTCAATAATTAATCGGATTTGTTGGTGCGGGAATGGAATAAACTTAATGAATAAAAATGAAAGTTAGTGCCTTTACATTTATTAAAAATGGACAGATACTAGGGTATCCATTTTTACAATCAATACGATCTATTCTTCCAATAGTTGACGAATTTATTATTAATGTTGGGGAGAGTGAAGACGATACATTAAAAATGGTTCAATCTATTAAGAACAAAAAAATCCGTATTATTGAATCGAAGTGGAATGATGGTATGAGAGATAGAGGGTATGTTTATGGCCAGCAAAAAATGATTGCCCAGTTTAATTGTATAGGAGATTGGGCCTTTTATATTGAGGGTGATGAGGTTTATCATGAAGATGATCTAGTGAAAATTAGAAAATCTATGGAAACTCACTTAAATGATTCTAATGTTGAAGCTCTTGTTTTTGACTTTAAGCATTTTTATGGTAATGCTAATAGTGTTCTTAACTCCCCTGGATGGTATCGCTCAGAGGCTAGAATTATTAAAAACTCAATTAGATCATATGCACCAGATGGCCTTTTTTGGCTTGTATTAGATTCTAATAAAAAAGGTAGATACCCAAGAGCTAAGTCTACTGGTGCTTCCTGTTATCATTATGGTTGGATACGAAGTGAAAAGCAGATGAATCTTAAGAGTAGTAAAGTCCAGAAATATTGGGGGGGCGATCCAGTTATAGTAGATTACTCTCAAATGGATCAAGCAATTATTGAAGAGTTCAAGGGCACTCATCCAGAAATTGTTAAGGACTGGCTTCCTGAAGATATTGGATTATTTATTGCTGATCCAAATTACCAGCTATCACAAAAACAAAAAAAACATCGACTGATGATATGGCTAGAAAACTCCTTTGGTGTGAGCTTGAGTAAAAAACATTTTAAGTTGGTGTAATGAAAATTTTTATTGAACTACCATCTTGGCTTGGCGACACTATTATGGTAACCCCAGCTATTGAAAATTTAGCCAATTTTTTCAATGACTCTGAGATTACATTAATTGGTTCATTTGTATCAATTGAAACTTTAAAAAATCATCCAAAAGTTATTAAAACTTATATTTTAGATAAAAATTATCTTAGTTTATATATGGCAATAAAGCATTTTGGCGAGTGTGACCTATTTATTTCTTTTAGAAGTTCTTTTCGTTCAAAGTTTATGAAGTTTTGCATATCATCCAAAAGAAAGTATCAATTTAATAAAAATAAATTTATTAAGGGTCATCAAGTAGAAAAATATAATAATTTTGTAAACGACAGCCTTAATATCGATACAATTGCTAATGTTTTGATAGTTCATAATGAAGTTAAACAGGAAGATAAAAAAAATAAAATATTAGGTATAAATCCTGGAGCTTCATATGGCAGTGCTAAGAGGTGGTATCCCAAGGAGTTTGCTGAAGTAGCATCTAACTTATCAAGTGAATATGATATTGTTATTTTTGGCGGACCTGGAGAAAAAGATATTGCAGATGATATTGAGAACTATTTAATTGAAAAAGGTGTAAATAACTATAAAAATCTTGCAAATAAAACCACTATTAAAGAATTAATTAGTCAAATTTCTAGTCTTGATTTATTTATTACTGGAGACAGTGGACCAATGCATTTAGCAGCTGCTTTTCAAGTTCCAACGGTTTCAATTTTTGGCCCAACTAGAGATAATGAAACATCACAATGGATGAATGATAAGAACATAATTGTTAAAAAGGATTTAGAATGCCAGCCATGTATGAGTCGGAATTGCCCACTTAAGCATCATAATTGCATGAAGTTGATTAAAGCTCCAGAGGTTTTAGTAGCTGTTAATACTTTTAATTAAACCTTAAACTCTTGATCTATTAAGTGACAGATTGTATGACCAATAACGATATGCATTTCCTGAATACGAGGAGTGTCATCAGAAGGGGCAACTAGATTAATATTACAAATTTTATTCATTTCTCCTCCACCTTTGCCACTAAAACCAATGGTTTTACAGTTTAGTTTAGATGCAAGGTTAAGTGCACTAACAACATTTTCACTTTTTCCACTAGTACTTATTCCAATTACTACATCACCTTGTTTTGCTAATGCTTCAATTTGGCGATTAAATACATGTTCATAGCCAAAGTCATTCCCAATTGAAGTGATTGAAGATGTATCGGTTGTAAGAGCAATTGCAGACAACCCTTTGCGATTCGTTTTGTATCTTCCAACTAGTTCTGCTGCAATATGTTGAGCATCTGCAGCACTCCCACCGTTACCAAATATTAAAATTGTTCCACCACTTTTAAGACAATCAATACAAAACTGAGCAGAAGTAGCTAGTCCATCAGTCAAAGTATGGAGTAAATTTGCTACTTTAATGTGTTCATTGAATTCATTTTGGATAATATTTTTCATACTTTTTGTATCCTTTCAATGATTTTAGAAGTGCTTTTACCATCAATAAAATTTACTAATCTTAACTCTTTTACAATATCTTGACCTACAACTTCTTTTCCTTCGTAATCTCCACCTTTTACTAAAATATCTGGCTTAATAAGTTTAATTAGTTCGTAGGGGGTATCTTCATCAAATATTACCAAGTAATCCACCACCTCAAGTGAAGCCAAAATATAAGCACGATCATTTTCAATATTTATTGGACGATTTTTACCCTTAATTCTCTTTATCGAATTATCTGAATTCAGACCTAAAATTAATATATCTCCAAAGCTTTTTGCCATTTCAAGGTATTTTATGTGACCAATATGTAAAATATCAAAACATCCATTAGTAAAAATAATTTTTTTATTTTTATTTTTTAATTCATAGACTATAGCTGATATTTCATCAAAAGTTTTAATATGTTCAAAACTGTTTGATTTGTTTAGGCTTGATTCATATTCGATAATTTCATTTATTGTTGCAGTGGCAGATCCAATTTTACCGACTACTACTCCTGAAGCTAAATTTGCAAATTTAACAGCCTCATCTATATTTTTATTGCATGATAATGCAAAACCAATGGATGCAAGGATGGTATCTCCTGCACCAGTTACATCAAATACTTCTATAGCAACAGTAGGATGAATTCGTAATTCATTATCAAAAATTGCCACACCTTGCTCACTTAATGTAATAAGGGAAACTTCTAAATTACATTGTTTTTTAAGGATTTTAATGGCTTCAGTAAGGCTTTTATTATCCTGTATGCTAATGTTTGTTGCCTGACAAGCCTCTTTTTTATTTGGAGTTAAAAGATAAGCGCCTTTATATTTTGTATAATCTGAGCCCTTAGGGTCAACCAATAATTTTTTTTTGTTTTCACTAGCAATAGAAATTAATGATTGCGTTAGCTCAAATGTTAATACCCCTTTACCGTAATCAGAAAGGAGAATAACATCATAATTGCATACAACTGTTTTAAATAAATCAAGAAGAGTTTTTTCTGAGTTTTTATTAATTTCATCAGTACTTTCATGGTCATATCGAACAACTTGCTGATGTGCAGCAATTATCCTACTTTTCTTGCTAGTTATCCGTTTTTTTTCAGTGACTAAGTATTGGGTGTCAACATTAATATCTTTTAGTAATGCTTTGAGCTCTCTAGACACCTTACAGTCACCTATGACACTAATGACATCAACATCCGCTCCTAATGAATGAAGGTTTTTAATTACATTACCCGCACCACCTAAAACAGAGCTTTCATTAGAAACATTAATCACTTGCACTGGAGCTTCTGGAGATATCCGTTCACATGAGCCCCAAAGGTAGTGATCAATCATTAAATCACCAATAACTAAAATTTTAGGAGTACTATTTTGTAAATCAATCATGAGATATCAGTACCATGAGAACTAAGAATTTCAGGAATATAGGACTTGATACCCATTTCTAAAGAGAACTTAGGATCAAATCCTAATTTTTCCCTAGTAGTTGATATATCTGCCAAAGTGTTCATTTGATATCCATCATACGGGTTAGGAAAATACTCTGTCACTAGATTAGTACCTAATTCTTTTTGTAAGATGTCAGCAATTTCTTGAAAGTTTCTTGCAATTCCTGTTCCAACATTATAGATCCCACTTTGTTTTGAAATACATGCTTTAATGCAAGCCTGAATTACATCATCAATATAAATAAAATCACGAGAAATATAGTTAGAATTTTCAAATAAACGAGGTGCTTTTTCATTTAGAATTTGATGGCCTAGTTGAATGACCATAGATGCCGTTGAAGATTTGAAATACTCCCTTGGTCCGTAAACATTAAAAAACCTTAAACCAACAATTTTCATACCAGGATTGTCAATGGAATACCGATTAGCAATTTGATCCATTAAAAACTTACTAAAACCATAAGGATTTTCAGGTTTTTCATTTCCTACAATTTGTGGCGAAGGTAGGTTGCCATAAGCAGCAGCAGAACTGGCATACACCATTATTGAATTATCTTTTTTAGCTTTATTTAGCAATTGATAAAAAGAGTTAACATTGGTTTTAATAATAACTGTCTGATCATAAACACGAGTATCAGAAATTGCTGCGTGGTGAAAAATATAGTCAAATTTATAGTCTTCGAGTAACTCTATATCATTTTTATTATTTATATTTCCACAAATTACATTACCCTTAAAGCCAATTAAGTTTCTGTAATGTCCAAAACTTTGTAAATTGCCATTAGAAAATGTTGCTTCACTTCTAAAACAATCAAAAACTACTAACCGCGAATTGGGATAATTTTTTTGAAAATAAAATGCGAGACTACTTCCAATAAAACCTGCGCCACCAGTAATTAATATTGTTTTGTTATTAAAATCAATATTGTTATAAACCATCATTATTAAATTGATAAATATTTATGTTCCATATGTTAAACGAAAACTTGTTAAAATTTAAACATTCATTAGGACTAGGGTTAGTATAATCATTTCAAATTGATAGGGTTAATGGAAGTATGCTATCTAGTAAAAACTTTTGCCAGATTAAAGTCAAATACTAATCAAACTATGCAGAAATCGTCATTAAAAAAACTCTGGAGTCATCTGACGATTCGTCGCCAGAAACAGTTTTTTATCCTTTTAATTTTAATGTTTATTGCATCATTATTAGAGGTTGTGAGTGTTGGTGCAATAATACCATTCCTAGGAATTTTAACTGCACCAGAGCAGGTATATCAGCACCATCTTATGCAGCCATTGATTAATGCTCTGGAGTTGAGTGCGCCCAACCAGCTTGTATTGCCATTAACGATATTATTCATAACAGCAGCTCTGCTAGCAGGTTCAATTCGCCTTCTTTTGCTTTATGTAACGACTAGATTGTCATATGCAACAGGTGCTGATCTTAGTATTAAAATTTATAATCTTACCCTCTATCAAGAATATGCAATTCATGTATCACGCAATAGTAGTGAAGTAATTAATGGCATTATTGCAAAAACCACTACAGTAATTGGGTCTGTTATCATGCCACTCTTAAATCTTATTAGTTCAATTATTCTAATAATAAGTATTATGTCAGCTCTATTTATAATTGATACAGTTGTAGCTTTGTCAGCTTTTATTGGGTTCGGTTTTTTATACATAGGTATTATTAGATTTACGGGACTTCAGCTCAAAGAAAATAGTAAGATTATTGCTGAGCAATCGACTCAAATGATTAAATCATTACAAGAAGGTTTAGGTGGAATTCGTGATGTTCTCATCGACGGATCTCAACCTTTTTATTCTAAATTGTATCAAAGTGCTGATCTTCCACTTCGTCGTGCATCTGGAAACAATGCATTTATTGGAGGTGGTCCTCGATATGTACTAGAATCAGTAGGTATGACCTTAATTGCAGTACTTGCCTTTGTGATGAGTCAACAAGAAGGTGGAATGGCAAAAGCAATTCCTGTGCTTGGAGCTTTGGCCCTTGGTGCTCAAAGACTTCTCCCTGCACTCCAACAGGCTTATGCATCATTTAGCTCAATAAGAGGTGTAGAGGCTTCTCTTAAAGATGTATTGGTTTTGCTTGAACAGCCACTCCCAGATTATGTAAATCAACCTTTACCCACTCCAATTCCATTTGAAAGAGAAATTAAACTAACAAATCTTAGTTTTCGTTATATTAAGACTACTCCTTTTGTTTTGAAAAATATTAATCTCTCTATTATTAAAGGAGAACGAATTGGATTTATGGGTGTTACTGGAAGTGGTAAAAGCACTTTAATAGACATTATTATGGGGCTACTTGCTCCTACTGATGGTAGATTAACAATTGATCAAACACTACTTGCTAATAACAATCTTAGGTCTTGGCAAGCTCATATTGCTCATGTCCCTCAAAACATTTATCTTTCAGACAGTTCTATTGAAGAGAACATTGCATTTGGCATCCCAGTTAAAGAGATAAATCATCAGAGAGTTAAGGAAGTTGCCAAGCAAGCTCAACTTGAAGATATGATAGAGCAATCAAAAGACGGTTTTAAAACACTTGTTGGTGAGAGGGGAGTGAGACTCTCTGGAGGTCAGCGCCAAAGAATTAGCATTGCGAGAGCATTATATAAAAAAGCAGATGTATTAATATTTGATGAAGCGACTAGTGCTTTGGATAGTATGACTGAGAATGAAGTAATGAAGTCAATTTCAGGGCTTGGGGAAAAGCTAACTATCCTAATTATTGCCCATAGATTAACCACACTTAAAGGGTGTGACCGAGTGGTTAAATTAGATAAAAATAATGTTTTTCATGTTGGTACCTACAAAGAAATGATAGAAATTTCAAATAATGACTAGAACAAAAAGTAAGTAAAGTAAGTTTCACAACAGTGTAAATTCACCTTCGCTTTTTGTCAATTATCTGCTTAATCTTTGCAGGTTAGTATTAAAACCTTTTGTGTGAAGAAAGCAATGAAATATTAATGGACTTTTTGGTCGAAAAAGTTGATAATACCTCACATTTTAAATGCCGTGTCTTTAGCATTTTATTTTTAAAATATTTAATAAACAATAGGAGTTATGTGTGGAACACGTTTTAGTTACTGGCGGTGCTGGTTATGTGGGATCTGGATTATTAAGGGAGCTCCTCTCTCAGGGTTATTCTGTAACTTGTGTAGATAATTTAATGTTTGGTGGTGAATCACTATTAGATATTTGGCATAAAGATAATTTTTCATTTATTAAATGTGATATCAATGATTGGAATAAATTTAATAGAATACTAACTGATAATAAATTTGATGCAGTTATTCATTTGGCAGCAATTGTTGGAGATCCTGCTTGTAAATTACATTCGGATCTTGCTCATAAAACTAATTGGGAGTCTACAAAATGGTTAGTAGACAAATGTAAAGAGGTTGGTGTAACTAAATTTATTTTTGCATCTACATGTAGTAATTACGGAAAAATGGAGGATCCAGAATCATATGTTGATGAGGATTCAAAACTTGCACCAGTCTCACTTTATGCTGAATTAAAGGTTAAATTTGAAAAATATATGCTTAATGAGATGATAAAGTCTGATGATTTTTCTCCAACTTCTTTGAGATTTTCTACAGTATATGGACTTTCTCCAAGAATGAGATTTGACTTAACTGTAAATGAGTTTACAAAAGACCTTGCGCTTGGAAGAGAACTTGTAATTTTTGGAGAGCAATTCTGGAGGCCTTATTGTCATGTAAAAGATTTTTCAAATGCTTTTATTACCGTACTTAAATCCCCTTCTAAAAAAGTTTCCTATAATGTTTTTAATGTTGGAGATACTAAAGAAAACTACACTAAGCAAATGCTTATTGATGAAATAAAAAAAATATTGCCTGAAGCTAAGATTAAGTATGTTGACAAAAATGATGATCCAAGAGATTATCGTGTTAATAGTGATAAAATTAAGAAAGAGCTTGGGTTTGAGATAAGTATGCGAGTTCCAGATGGTATTATGGAGGTCAAACGAATGGTTCAAGAAGGTATTATTAAGGATCCTGAGGACCAAAGATATTATAACATTCCTCATGAGCGACAAGATTAGAACACAAAACACATACATAGTTGATTTTATTAGGTCTGTATATAACACAGATTCATTTATACCCTTGCATGAGCCAAGATTTATTGGTAATGAGAAGAAATATTTAAATGAATGTATTGATTCTACATTCGTTTCGTCTGTTGGTAAGTTTGTAGATAAATTTGAACTAGAAATTGCTAAATACACAGGTGCTAAGTATGCTGTTGCAACTAGTAATGGAACTTCTGCATTACATGTCTCATTATTAATTTCAGGAGTTGAAAGTGGTCATGAAGTTATTACTCAGCCCCTCACCTTTGTAGCTACTTGTAATGCAATTAGTTATTGTAATGCGAAACCGATTTTTATTGATGTTGATAAAGATACTATGGGAATGTCACCACTAGCATTAGAAGTTTTTTTAAAAGAAAATGCTATTATCAAAAATCATCAATGCATCAATAAATTATCAGGAAATGTTATTAAGGCATGCATACCGATGCATACCTTTGGACATCCTTGTCGAATTGATGATATTCAAAAAATTTGTAAAACATGGTGTATAACCTTAGTTGAGGACTCTGCAGAATCATTAGGTAGTTTTTATAATGGTAAACATACAGGAACCTTTGGAGACATTGGGGTAATGAGCTTTAACGGAAATAAAATTATAACATCTGGTGGTGGTGGTTGTATTCTCACAAATAACGAAGAGTTAGCAAAAAAAGCAAAACATATTACTACAACAGCTAAAGAGCCGCATAAGTGGAACTATACTCATGATATGATTGGGTACAATTACCGTATGCCCAATTTAAATGCTGCATTAATAGTGGCTCAATTAGAACAGTTAAATAGTTTTTTGAAAAGTAAAAGGCTTTTAGCTAAATCTTATGAGAATTTTTTTAAAAGTACTAATATCCACTTTGTTTCTGAACCTGAAAACTCTAAATCTAATTTCTGGTTAAACTCTATTATTCTTAAAGATCTTGATGAAAGAAACTTATTTTTAGATGAAACTAATTCAAAAGGTGTTATGACGCGTCCAATCTGGGCATTAATGAATAAATTACCAATGTTTAAAGAAGCTCAGTGTGGAAATTTAACTAATGCTGCGTGGCTGGAAGAGAGAGTTGTCAACATATCAAGTAGTGTAATATTATGAAAGATATTATTTTAATTGGAGGTGGGGGTCATTGCAAAGCAGCTATAGATGTTATTGAGCAAGAAGGTCATTTTAATATTATTGGAATTGTAGACAAATCAGAAAATCTTGGACAAAGTGTACTTGGACACCAAATTATTTGTGATGATTCAGATTTAATTAACCTTTTGAAGAGTTGTGATAATGCGCTTATAACAATTGGACAAATTAGCAGTCCATTATTAAGAATTAATTTATTTGATAAACTTTTAAAGTTAGGTTTTAAGTTGCCAGTTATTGTCTCACCAAGAGCTTATGTTTCGAATCACTCTACCATAGGAGTTGGTTCTATAATTATGCATGATGCTCTAATTGGTGCTGGGGCGAGTGTTGGTGATAATTGTATTATTAATAGCAAGTCAATAATAGAGCATGGTAGTAAAATTGGGCATCATTGTCATATTTCTACTAATGCAGTAATTAATGGAGATGTTGATGTGGGCGATGGAAGTTTTATCGGAAGTGGTGCTGTTACTAAAGAAGGAATTAGAATTCAGAATAATTTTTTTGCAAAGGCTGGGAGTGTTGTTAAATGAGTGTATTTGTAATTGCAGAAGCAGGTGTAAATCATAATGGTTCAGTTGACTTGGCTAAGAAGTTAATAGATGTAGCAGTTAATGCAGGGGCTGATGCAGTTAAATTCCAAACTTTTAAAGCCTCTAGTTTGGTATCTAAAAATGCCAAGAAAGCACAATATCAAAAAGAAAATATGAACACAGTTGATGATAGTCAATATAGCATGCTAAAAAAGTTAGAGCTAAACTCTAATGCGCACATAGTGCTTATGGATTATTGTGATAGTAAAGATATAATGTTTTTATCAACCCCTTTTGATCTTGAGAGTGTAGACCTTTTAAATAATTTGGGATTAAAGATATTTAAAATTCCAAGTGGAGAAATAACAAATCTCCCTTATTTACGTCATATAGGATTACTTAATAAAAAAGTAATTCTTTCTACAGGAATGGCTAATTTAGGTGAAATAGAAGATGCTTTAGATATCTTAATAAGTTCAGGAACTCTAAAAGAAAATATTACAGTGCTTCATGCCAATACCATGTACCCAACCCCCCTTGAGGATGTAAATTTAAAAGCAATGATTACTATTGGCAGTGCTTTTAATGTAGCTTATGGATACAGTGACCATTCACTTGGTATTGAAGTGCCAATTGGTGCAGTTGCTATGGGGGCAAATGTTATTGAAAAACACTTTACACTTGATGCAAATATGGAGGGTCCGGATCATAAAGCTAGCTTAGAACCTCACGAATTAAAGGCCATGGTAGTTGCAATTCGAAATATAGAGTTAGCATTAGGATCCAGTATCAAAAAACCAAGTCCAAGTGAAAAGCCAAATATGGATATTGGCAGGAAATCAATTATTTCAAAATGTAATATTAAAAAAGGCGAGTTTTTTAGTGAAGATAACCTTACCATCAAAAGGCCAGGTAGTGGAATTAGCCCCATGAAATGGGATGAGGTTATAGGCACAAAGTCATTGAAGGATTATAATATGGATGAAGTAATTTAAGAGTATGTTAAAGATAGTAATAAATAAAGCTTCAGGTCTTTATTCTTTAGGAAAGCAAAAATGATGGTTTCAATTCACCAGCCTAGTTACTTTCCATGGTTAGGATTGCTGGATAAAATTGAAAAAAGCAATGCCTTTATAATTTTAGATACTGTCCAATTCAATGATAACGCATTTCAATCAAGAAATATTTTTTTAAACCATAATGGAGAGACTCAGTACCTTAGTATTCCAGTACAAAAAAAAAATTATCAAAAAAAAATGTTTCGAGAACTTGAAATTGTAAATAAGAACTGGCAAAAAAAGCAAAACGGCTTTATTATAGCAAATTACAAGAAACATCCTTTTTTCGATGAAATTTACTCTCAGATTAGTTTTATTTTTGAAAAAAAATATGTTTTCTTAATTGATGTTGTAATAGATAGCATGGTGGCTTGTAATAAAATCTTTGATATCAAAACAAATTTTTTACTAGCTTCAGATTTAGATATTGATAAAGAGCTAACTAAAGATAAGTTAGTTTTTGGTATTTTAAAAAAGATTGAAGCAACAATATATTTATCAGGTGTTGGAGCTAAAGATTATCAAAATGATAAAAATTTTGAAGCAGAAGGAATTCATCTGGAGTATCAAAATTTCTCGCATCCAATCTATAATCAAAAAAATTCAAAAAAATTTGAATTAGGCTTAAGTTCATTAGATATTGCATTTAATCTGGGCTGTAAGGAATCTGAAAAACTTCTTAAAGGAATTTAATGGCTTTGAAGAGATGGTAGAAATAAGAAAATTAAAAAAATAGATGGAGATTTTGAAATTATGAAAATTCTAGCTTTGACTTCAATACGCTCCGATTACGATTTATTGTCGCCTCTTTATGAGTTTTTGCATAAAGATAAGAGTATAGATTTTAAATTGCTAGTTTCTGGTGCCCATCTATCAAAAGAGTTTGGTTATACAGTTCAGTATATAAAGCAAGATGGATTTAATATTTTATTGGAAATTGAAACCTTAATAAATTCAGATACTTCAAAATCTAAATTAAAAACAGCAAGTATATTTTTACAAAATAGTATAGATGTTATTTCACAATATAATCCGGATGTTATATTGTATGCAGGAGACAGAGAGGATGTCTTTATTGGTGGCTTACTAGGAACATATTTAAGAATACCAACAATACATTTCTATGGTGGGGATCATGAGTCAGCAGGGCATGAAGATACAGTTGTTAGGCATGCAACTTCAAAGCTATCTACATATCATTTTGTATCTAACGAAGAGCATTCTAGCCGGCTATTAAGTATGGGAGAAAGTCAAAATAGAATTTTTAATATTGGCAGTATTTCACTTGATAGATTTAAAAATAATAAGCCATACTCCAAAAAGCAAATTATAGAACTTTTATCTATTGAGTCTTTTATAGACTCTGCTCTTGTTATATATCATCCCTCACCTTCAGTTTTAGATGATGATAGTATTGTTTTTGAAAATATTTTAAAAAGTCTTAAAAATAAAAATATTTTTTCATTTATCAGTTATCCAAATACGGATAGCAACAAAAGCAAAATTGTAAGTATTATTGAAAAATATAAAAATGATAAAAATTTTTATTTTTTTAAAAATATTGATAGGGATATTTTTCTGTCAATATTTAAAAAAAGTCAATTCATAATTGGGAATTCATCTGCAGGTATCTATGAGGCTGCTTCAATTCCAATACCTGCTATTAATGTAGGGAAAAGACAACAGGATAGAATGGCTGGTGAAAATGTTTTGTTTTGTGGCTCCTCAGTTAAAGAAATCATGTCAAATATTGACAAAGCAACAACTCAGATTTTTATTAGCTCAATTCAAAACATTGTCAATCCTTATGGAAATGGTGAGAGTGCGATTAAGGCTTATAAATTAATAAAAGAAATTGATTTAAAAGGTTTGATTCAAAAAGTTGAAGATCCTTTGTGTTAGTTATTCCCCACTCTTTCCCTCACCTAACAGAGCATGACAAATCTAGTGTTATGAATTGTTTTGATGTTGAATATATAGGCTATGATGACAAAGTAGCTAAAGAAATAGAAAAATCTTTAAGAAATTATTTAACTTACTCATTTATAACTCTGGCTCCATCTGCAAGCCTTTCTCTTTTGCTAATTTTTAAATATCTAAAGGTAGGGTTAGGGGACCAGATAATAATGTCAGCTGTAAATTGTTGGTCTGTATATAATTGCATCACATTAGAAAATGCAATTCCTGTGGTATGTGATGTAAGGTCAGATTGTGATTTCAGAGCTTCTTATGAAAATTTTGATAAAAAAATAACTAATAAAACTAAAGTTATTATAATTACACATATGTATGGCTTTTTAATTGAAGAAGAAGTGATTAAAAAAATTAAACGCAACTACCCTCATATAGCCATTATTGAAGATTTTTCGACTTCACTGTTTTCTAAAAGAGATTTTCAGTTGGGTCATTATAGTGATTTTGGTATAGGTTCATTTGGGTCCACAAAGCCATTAACAGCTGGTATTGGAGGGATCTTATGTAGCCAAAAAAAAATATTAGATCCTCATTATGATAAGTTACAGAGCAAATATATTGCTTTTAATATGAAAATCTCTAGATTAAATCAAATGTTGTTACTAAGTCAAATAAAATCATTTCATAATTATCAAGCTATGAAAAAATCATTAGTGCATTTCTACAGTAAGTTTGTATCTATCTATTCAGATGAGTTTAATACTATAGATTTATTTAGAGCAATTTCATTTAAAAATCCACAGACTTTAATTGATCAATTAGCTAAAAAAAATGTTGAGTTAGATATTAGAAAAAGTGTGCAACCCAACTTAACGAAAGAATTAAATATTAAATCAAATATTAACTCTTATGATTTTAAAGAATACTATTCATTACCTCTTAATAGTAATGCTTATGAAATATTAAATAGTAAGGGCCTATTATCAAAAAATTAAACAAAGTATTAGTAGTTGCTGTTCATCCAGATGATGAAACACTTGGTTGTGGTGGAACGCTTTTAAAGCATAAGGCAGATGGAAATGAAATTCATTGGCTAATTTGCTCCTCACTTGATGTTAATCATAAATATTACAAAAAAAGAGAGGATGAGATAACAAAAGTTACTGATCTTTATAAGTTTGATACTGTCAATAATTTAAACCTTCAAACAACAAAACTTGATGAATATTCGATGAGTGAATTGATAAGTAAAATCTCAAAAATAGTTAATAGAGTTAAACCTAATATTATTTATTTACCATTTAAGGGCGATGTTCATAGTGATCATAGAAAAATATTTGAAGCAACTTTTAGCTGTACAAAATCATTTCGCTATCCATTCATCAAGAAAATTTATATGATAGAGGTTTTAAGTGAAACTGAATTTTCATTAAGTACAAAAGACGAAAGCTTCATACCAAATGTGTTTGTTGATGTAAGTGAATATATGGATAAAAAAATTGAAGTTATGAAGGTTTATAAAAGTGAAATGGGTAGCCATCCTTTTCCCAGGAGTGAGAAAAATGTTAGAGCCCTAGGTACCTTTAGGGGGGCAACCTCTAATTGTGATTATGCTGAAAGCTTTATGCTGCTCAAGGAGATCTTATGAAGGATGTCTCGCAAATTTTTGTATTTTCTAATTCAACGATTGGAAAAGCTTTAAGTGTAATTAATTCTGGTGCAGTAAAAATTGCAATTGTTGTTGATGATAAGAGTCAATTGTTAGGGACTTTAAGTGATGGAGACCTAAGACGTGGGCTTTTGAGAAAAAAAACTCTAGATGATACTTTAGAAGGTGTTTATTTTAAGAATCCTGTAACTGCTACTAGAAGTGATTCAAGAGAGAGTTTGCTTAATTTATGCTCCTCTAATCATATTAGCCAAATCCCTATTATTAATAGTAATAGGAAAGTTATCGACTTATTTTTTTTAGATGACGAACTATCGAAAAAACAACACAAAAATAATGTGGTATTAATGGTTGGAGGAATAGGCTCACGATTGAGACCATTAACTGAAAATACACCAAAACCAATGTTGAGTGTTGGTGGTAAGCCTATATTACAAACTATTGTCAAAGGGTTCGTTGAGAAAGGCTTTAATAAGATTACAATGTGCCTAGGATATAAGTCAGATGTAATACAAGATTTTTTCAAAGATGGTAGCGCATTTGGTGCAAGTATCGATTATGTTACAGAAGACAAAAAAATGGGAACAGCAGGCGCATTGACATTATTGACAAAAAAACTGGAAAAACCTTTTTTTGTTATGAATGGTGATCTTCTTACTAATATTAATTATGAACAAATGCTTGATTACCATGAATTACACAATTCTATAGCAACTATGTGTGTTCGAGATTACGATATCCAAGTACCCTTTGGTGTTGTGAATACAAATAACGAAAAGATTATCTCTATTGAAGAAAAGCCAGTACATAGTTTCTTTGTAAATGCTGGAATATATTTATTAGAGCCAGAATGTATAAAGATGATTCCAAAAAATGAATTTTATGATATGACATCTTTGTTTCAAAAAATAATTTCTAAAGATAAAAAAGTTATTTCATATCCATTACGAGACTATTGGCTAGATATTGGTAAGGAGTCTGAATATAAGAAAGCTAATAATGATTTTCATAATGTATTTTAACCTCTGCTTGAACTATTACAAATGATGACCTTATTAAAAAATGAAGTAATTTAAGGCTTGTACACAACTTAAAAATTTCCCTATGAATAGAAATAGAAAAAAAGTACTAATAATTGGTGCTGGTACTGCTGGATTAACTATAGCAAATAATCTCCAAGATTATTTTGATGTTGTTGTCGTTGAAAAAAGTCAATTCACCAAATATCCAGATAGATATAGGTCTCCTTTACTTATAGGCCTATTATTTAGAAAAAAAATATTAAAATATTTATCTAAAAGAGATATTACATTATCAGATGGTCGCGTCATTCCTTTTTTCGAACCTAATGTATTCGGTGGGGCTTCAATGATAAATGGCTGTGTACATATGTTGGGAAGTAAAACTGGTTGGGCTTCAATTTTGAAATTTTTTGATTCTAATTACGATGAGTTGACTTCTAGTTATGAGAAATTGTATTCACTTAATTCAAAAATTAAAAATAAAATTACTATCACATCTTCGTTTCAAAATATTATTGATAATGCATTTATAAAAACATTAAATTTGAATGGCCTTCCTAAGGGAGATACAAATTATTCTGATATTGAGTCTTGTGGGCCAATTTATAATACTGTTAGAAGTTTTTATCGTACATCAGTTTTATCTCTTATTGACAAAAAAAAGTTTAAATATAGTACTAATGAAAAGGTTAAAAACTTATTATTTAGTGGATCTAAAATCACTGGAGTAAAAACTAATTTGAGAGAAATTAATGCAGATTATGTTATATTATCTGCAGGTGTTATAGGTACTTGTGACTTATTATTAAGAGAAAATGAAAGATTAGGTATGGAGGGTAATAGTATCTTAAATGATCTTGAATTTGGTAAAGAAATCCAAGATCATACTAATTTGAGAATTAATATTTTAACTAATAAGAAAGTGGGCTCCTTGAATGAGATTTCTAGTAGCTTTCTTCAAGAGTTAACTTTACTCATAAAGCACTTTACTGGCCAGCCTAGTCTAATGAGAGGAACAGGTGCTACCTCCGCAGTTCATTTAGACCTTAATAAAGATGGAAAGGTTGATACTAGAATTCAAATTGTGCAGTTTAGTGAAACTGGAAGACATGGTAGCGATGGAAAATTCTTTAGCAGTAGCCACCCAGGTTTCTCGCTCTCAATTACCCCTATTAATCCAAAGTCTAAAGGTAGGATATCATTAAATGGGTCTGATAATATAGTTAACCCAATGTTTTTATCTTCAAAAAAAGATATTGAGCACTTAAAGTTGGCGTTAAAATTTTGTTTAAAACTTTTAAGGTCAAGTCCTATGAGTGAGCATGTTTTAAAAATTGAAGATGAGGACAGTATTAAAAATGACCCCGAAAATTATATAAAAAATAATATATTTAGTGGACATCACCTAATTGGTGGAACACATGGCACATTAAACTCCAATTTTGAACTGAAAGGGATAAATAGGCTTTATATTTGCGATGCAAGTGTCTTTGGTAATTATGCAGCAAGTAATATTCATTCGTCGGTTATATTAATAGCTGATATCTTTTCTAATAAATTTATTAAAAAATGGAGTAAAAATGCCAGGATTTGAATTAATAGGCGAAGAAGAGCGAAGAGCAGTTAACGAACTATTTGATGATGGAGGAATCCTATTCGCCCATGGCTTTGATAGTATGAGAAATGAAAGATATCATGTAAGAGAGTTTGAGAAAAACTTTGCTGACTATTTAGGTGTTAAGTATGCTCAAGCAGTTTCATCAGGAACTGCCGCTATAAAAATTGCATTGGTGGCTCTTGGGGTAAAACCAGGAGAAGAAGTCATTACCCAAGCATTTACGTTTATTGCCACAGCAGAGGCAATTATTGATATTGGAGCAATCCCTGTATTTGTTAATATTGATGAAACGCTTAATTTAGATCCTAATGAGCTTGAGTCTGCAATCACTAGTAAAACTGCTGCTATTATTCCCGTTCATATGCTTGGAGTTGCTGTTGAACAAGACAAGATTCATGCTATTGCTAAAAAATATAAAGTACCAGTTTTAGATGATGCATGTGAGTCTCTTGGAGCAGAGTGGGGAGATGAAAAACTTGGTGCTCAGTGCGATATATCAACATGGAGCTTTGAT
>CESE01061900.1_pt1 | contig 25870 bp, 29 predicted proteins | sample 350271 | NCBI WGS metagenome assembly CESE01 (sample SAMEA2621536, study PRJEB7988) | marine metagenome | isolation source: saline water (ENVO:00002010), including | reverse complement strand
TGACCTGTAGCACCAGTATGACCTGTAGCACCAGTATGACCTGTATCACCTTGAGGACCTGCAGCACCTAAAGTAATGGGTACACCTTTTAAATAATACTTTTCAGCATTAATATTTTTACTTTGGAAAAAATCACTCATTTTAATATATACAGAAACTTAAAATGACTTTTTTCGCCTTAAAAAATGTTAAAAACCAAATCTACTAAGTATCTAAAATTAATAAGAAAATTGAACAACTTATACATTGTTTTACGAAATTTAAAACAATGTCTTCTAAAGTAAATTTAATAACACCTTCCAGCAAACCTACAATAACAGATCATATAATTATCAGCGATGACGACATGATCGAACCAAAAGAATTACAAAAACAATTTGATGAGAAATTCACTCAAACATTTGCATCAAAAGGAAATTCAAAAATAATTGGTGAACTCATTAAAGGGACAATTCCTCACATGGACAAAAATAATAAAAAGGCGGCGCAAGTTATGGTTACTGGAGGCATGGATGCAGCAGTAAAATATATGTTTCAACATCCTACAGAAAAGGTAGATGGGAAACCTAGACAGATGAGTTATGGAGAAATGCGAATGCACTATGGGTAAATGTGAAATTGGATTTATAAAAATTTATTTTTTCTTCAAAGACTTCTTTTTTCGTATCTTTCTCTTTCGCCTTTTTCTTGTCTTAGATTTCTTAATTAAACCACCCAATCTTTGTTTTAGAGTCTTTTTTGATCCACGTACTCCCATCAAATTTTTAATCTGGTTATCATTAAGTTTAAAGAATGTACGCTTCCCATTCTTAAAGGTAGCAACTTTACCCTTTCTTTTAATTTTCCCATTGTGACTAATTTGGGATAATGTTATAACTTCTGAAAATACTGTCATTCTTATATTAATTTTATATTTTTTTATATTAAATGAATAAATCAATCAACGAACTTCCAATTCCCGAAATAAAAACAAAGTTGTATTCCGACAAGTCAAAAAACGCAGATAATGATAAGAAAATAATGTATTTGGATAATTTATTATCCAAAAACTTCTTAAGAACATACTTTAAGAAAAAAAAAATGATTAAAATATATAAATGAAAGCAATTAAAGTAAAAGGGAAAAAATTAAGAATAAGAGTTGTTAAAACAATTAAAAAGAATAGCAAAAAAAAAGTAACTAATAAAAAAACACTAAAGGTACCAAAAAAATACAGGCGCCTAAAAATTAGAGTGTCTAAAAATCAGAAAATTGAAAAGATTTTTGAACCAAAAAATATACTATCCAGCAAATCTAAAATGTTTTCATTAAACGAAAAATTTATTGATTTATTGTCGAGTTTAGAAGATCTTATGAAAATGAAGGGTGAAGGTTTCCGCGCAAGGGCGTATCATAAAGCAATGGAGACCGTGATGGCGTTTCCTGGTAAAATCAGTTCATCCGATGATTTGAAAGGTCAACCCGGTATTGGAGATACAATACTTAAAAAGTTTAAGGAGTTCCAAGAAACGGGCACACTTAAACTTTTGGAAAGAGAAAAGGGGTTACCTCGATATATTTTCGCAAAAATTTATGGCGTTGGTCCTAAAAGAGCGCAATCTCTAGTTGATAAAGATGGTATTACAACAATTAAAGAACTGAGAGAAAATCCGGACCTTCTTAACAATGTCCAAAAGAAAGGATTAAAGTATTATGAAGATATTTTACAAAGAATTCCCAGAAATGAAATTGTAAAATATGAAAAAGTACTTGATAAAGCCTTTAAAAAAGTAAGCAAAAAAGGTGATCGATTTGAAATTGTAGGTTCTTATCGCAGAGGTGCTAAAACATCGGGAGATATTGATATTATTATAACAAATGATAAGGATGATAGAGAAATCTTTGGAAAGTTCATTGACGAACTTGAAAAAGAAAAAATACTAGTTGAATTACTTTCAAAAGGGGCGACAAAAAGTCTTACGATTGGGAAACTTCCAAAATCAAAGATTGCTCGCCGTTTAGATTTTATGTACGCTAGACCATCGGAATATGCGTTTTCAACTCTTTATTTCACAGGAAGTAAAGCATTTAATGTTGTTCAAAGGCAAAGAGCAATTGATATGGGATACACTATGAATGAACATGGATTATTTCATCTTACTGGACCCAAAAAGAAGAAAAAAGGTGAACAGGTTAAAGGTGACTTTCCAAATGAGAAGGCAATATTTGATTTCTTGGGAATGGTTTACAAGGGTCCAACAGAAAGAAAGACTGGTAGCTCTGTTGTTTTAAAAAAATCCCCAAAATCTAAAAGTTTGAAAAAAAAGGTGAAAACGAAAAAAGGAACTCTGAAAGTTACTGTTAGAAAACCGAATATATTGAAAAATTGGGGTTTAGTTACCGATAAAGGGTTTTCAGAAGTTAAAAAATTAAATGAACAAGATTTGTGCGATATGGTCAGATTAGCATCCGACGCTTATTACAATAAGACTCCTGTTGTCTCCGATAATGTATTTGATATCGTCAAGGAATTTGGTCAAAGAACGTATCCAAATAATCCTTGTTTTGATGAAGTCGGTGCACCAACAAATAAATCAAAAGTAAAGTTACCTTATGAAATGCATTCAATGGATAAAATTAAACCAGATACGAAAGCACTTCCAAAATACAAGAAAAAGTATCCCGGACCAAAAGTGATTTCAGGCAAATTGGACGGTATTTCGGTATTATATACTGGAGGAAAACTATATACTAGAGGACGTTCAAGTTACGGAATGGATATTAGTTATTTGGTCCCATATTTGGATTTACCTCCAAAAAAGAATATTGCTATTCGAGGAGAACTTCTAATTGACGAAAATAAATTCATTGAAAAATATAGTGCGAAATATAAAAATTCAAGAAACATGGTGTCTGGTGTCGTTAATTCTAAAAAAAGGGAACCAGAAAAGTGGAAAGATCTTGATTTTGTAGGGTATGAAGTTATTGTGCCGGAACTAAAACCGAGTGAACAGATGAAATGGTTATTGGACAATGGAGTAGTCACTGTATTGCATGAAACATCTGCTGATATTTCAAATGAAATGTTGTCGGAAATCCTTGTCGACTGGAGAGAATCGTATAGATATGAAATAGATGGTATTATTGTAAATGATGATAAAATTCATCCGCGAAGAAATAAAAATCCTGATCATGCATTCGCTTTTAAAATGGTTTTAAATGATCAAATGGCGGAGGTGAAAGTTGTAGATGTAATATGGACGGCAAGCAAAGACGGATATCTTAATCCCGTTGTTCAAGTTGAACCTGTTAATATTAGAGGTGCTGATATTGAATTCGCAACTGCTCATAATGCTAAATTTATTTTAGAGAACAAAATTGGAATTGGCGCTATTATTCAATTGATTCGAAGTGGGGATGTTATTCCAAAAATTCAGGCGGTTATTCAACCTGCAGAGAAAGCACAAATGCCTACCATCCCCTGGAAATGGAATGAATCGCACGTAGATGCTATGCTCAAAGACATCAAAAATAATCCAATGGTTCTTCAAAAAAGTGTGGAATTCTTCTTTAGTAAATTGGATATTAAAGGAGTTGGTCCGGGCAATGTTAAAAAAATGATTAACGCTGGGTTTAATACAATACCTAAGATTCTTAAAATGACGAAAACAGATCTTTTAACAGTTGATGGATTTAAGGAAAAAACGGCGAACAAAATACGTGAAAATATAACCGAAACAATTAAAAACTCTTCTCTGGTCATGATTGCTAGTGCATCTAATATATTTGGACGCGGACTTGGATCATCAATTATTCGTAATATAATACATGAATTTCCAAATATCATTGAGTCTGGAGAAGATATGGATACAAAAATAGATCAGATATCCGGTGTTGAAAATGTTGGAAAAAAACGTGCTAAGTTATTTGTGAAAAATATACCCACATTCTTAGAGTTTATGGCGCAGTCTGGACTTTCAAAAAAACTGAAAGAACAAGTTGGTCAGAATATTGATAAAAATCATATATTATTTGAAAAACGTATCGTTATGACTGGATTTAGAGATAAACCTCTTAAAAAAACATTAATAGAATTGGGTGCAAAAGTCGGTACAACTATTGGTCCCACTGTATTCGCAGTATTGGTTAAAGATATCGATGAACAGACAAGTAAAGCAGATGAGGCGCGTTTATTAGGAATACCGCTCATGCTTCCTGAGGATTTCAGAAAAAAGTATATTTAAAATATCCCAATTATATAATGGGAAAAAGAAAATCAAAGAAAAAAACAAGAGGCAGCTTTCGATTACGACATGGGGTTGCGTTTGGGAAAAGAAAGTCAAAAACACCAACATCACTTTCTATTTTTCCTGATAAAAGTCCCCAACTCCAAGAAAAGGGTACGCCTACAAAATTAAATGCTTTCACCACCAAAAATGTGTCTATTCGCGATTCGGCAGGAAAAGAGTTTAATGCTATAATCAACGGCAAACTTGCTTATAAAAGAGCTGCTAGGGGTCAAAATGTTGAAGATTTTTCGGAGGTCATGTATGGACCAAATGTGCAGGTTTTAACAAAATCAAACTACAAAAAGTTAAAAAAGGGAGGGAAAATATATTACGACCGGGGATCCGCAGCAATGAGAGGACCATTCTTTTTTCTTAATGTTACACGGGGTCCGGAAATTTTAATGGAAGTTTCCGATACATCATATGATAAAAAATATCTTTTCAGTATACCTGTAAATAGATTGGATAAAGAGAAAATTTATATGGTTTCTAAAAATTCAAAGACTCGAAAGAGTAAAACAAAGCGAAAACAAAAGCGAAAACCAAAGACTCGCAAGAGACTAACTAAAAAGTAAATTCGTATTTTACCACATTTTTTAGATTGAATTTCAAATAATTATATAATTTGAAATTTATTTTTTTAACCGAAAAGTCCATCGGTTTTGATCCACCCATGACCTTTGTAATATTTTTATAATAAGATTCGTCGATATCTCCATAATCCAATTGTCCCTGCTTTTTATACCAATTCATAAATAATGTATGAACCTTTTTATGGATTGCGTTAATAAGTTTAGTAAAATCATCACTATCTAACATCTCCCAAGTATCACCCGTATAAACAAATAGCACATTTAACTTTTGTTCGAACGCTCTAATCGGCAAATTTGTATTATTGTTGGGATTTAGATATTTTTGGAGAATATAATACATACCATTAATAAAATTATGGTCAAATATCAACTTTAAATCTTTAGGTGTCAACTCTATCGACTTATAAAATTCAATATAGTTTTTTTCCGCCTTGCAATTATCATTTAACCAATCAATAACGCTTAATTTCTTTCTTTGTCTTTTAATCCATCTATCCTGCTGTTCTACCTTGGTTTTTAAAGAGTCTATTTGTTTTAACGCGGTTTTCAGTGCCAACCACATATCCAATTGTGAAGGGACATCAAATAGATGAGTTGTATCTTGTTTTGATGTCTTACTAAGTGCCAACAACTCACAGGTTGCTCTATGGGTTTGAAATGGTTTAAGTCTCTTGTATTCCTTCCCACAAGAACACTTCATATGTATATATTTATTATATTGGTTCTTTTTTTATCAATTTTTTATAACCCCAATGTATATATGTCCGGTTTTATTAAAGATAATTGTGCGGTTTGCTTTTCATGTCATGAGAGTTGTGCTAGTTGTCCAAATGGTTTATGTCAGGTAAATGCAATGAATATTCATAATATGAGTAGAGTAAATAAACAGGTCCGTATGGACTCTTCGCAAAGTATGATGATGAAAAAGGTTGGTGCTGTGAGCAAAATAGTAGGTCAGAATGCGAAATCAGGATATTTAGGACAGGCTGGTGGTCCAGGAGATTCAATACCGGCAGTTCAGAGAAGTTGTTCATCAGCTAACGCCCGGGCAGTACGATATCGTCTTCCACATAAACAGGCGCGAACTGCTAATAAAAACCATTCTGGGGTAGATAAAAAACATGGATCTTACGCTAGATTTTTGGCGCGGAGAGTTGGCGGCGTTTTACGAGAAGAGAAGATGCCAACTGTAATTGCTAGACGATCAATCATAAAACAACCAAGAAACAGAACAGGAACCAATTCCGGTGTTACCAAACAATCCAGAATATCAACAAAAGTAAATTATTGTCTTAATGGAAATTCGCGAGGACCGCAAGGTAAGAGAGTGATGATGTTGGGAGGAAACGCACTAGCGTATACCGGATATAAAGATAGAGTTACTACTTATAATAAGACTAAGGAACCTGTTAATAATACATCTGCAAAAGGTTGTCCATCAACAATTGAATCAGGGGGAAATAATTGTTTCAATGAAACGTGTTGCGTTAATAGAATACCGGCAACGGCAACATTCCATATTCACGTTAACAGTGATTGGGATCAAACCCCGATTGGATCGGCGTTGCTTTTTAAAACGGTGTCAGGGGCAAATGGTACTGCACATTTTAACGCAACTATAAGTCCCTCATATTATTTAAAACCGGGGAAAGATATAACTATAATGAATTTTACTATTGATGAAAGCGGGTCGAAATTCTTTTTAACGCAACATTTTGGTGGGGGTACGACATTTTCCATTGATCCGGATCCTGTATGGCGTACATTTAATACTGTAACAATTGTTGAAGTTGGAACCAAACAAACTGTTACAATTAGTCCTTTGTTTGAAGCAGTACTGAAGACTAATGATGGACAGCAGATACCGATGCGCATTGTGGCGGGTGTAAATGGGTCGCCACAATCATCATTTTCTGGAACATTAAAAAGATTTAAAGCAGGTAACCACTACATAGTAACATTCTCCGGACCAAGAGCCCTAACTTATTTTTTAGACGATTAAGATGATTATTGAACATTTTTAAAATATAGCAACTGGGAAATACAATCTAACAGGAACGATGTCGTCATTGTATACCAGTGGGGAAGTTGGTGTTACAATTAATAATATAGTTATATATTATGAATAATAATATTAAACAATTTCAAGATGTGCAGATAGAAGCCCTAAAATTATTTTCTGAAAAAAATGCGGATTACGGCGATTCATTCGCCGCGTATGGTCCTATCGGTGTGTTGGTTCGGATGAGTGATACAATTGGTCGATCAACTAGTATAGCAAATAACGGTGTTTCTCTTATAAACTCCAAATCTTTGCGCGACGCACTAATGAATATTCACAATTATTCTACGATGGCGATAATACAAATGGATAAAAAGGGATATAATCCTAGGATTGAAGAATTAAAACAGAAAATTTTATCACCCACTGTTAATAGAATTAGAAAAATACACGGAAAAAAATTCCAAAAAGGAAAAAAAACATATATTAAAACTACATTTTCCTAATCATAAATATATAATTCGTTAATTGTGAAATACAAATACATGGATTATCTTCTTTTAATTTTCTTGATATTGTTGTATAATCCACGTCAATATCTACAGAAATTTGTCTAAGAGATTTGTAAAATTTTGTGGTTTTATCGGGATATATAACAAAATATTTCAATGACTTTGCGTATCTCTCCATACATCCAGTTGTTCTAATTTCCATTTATATTAATAATATACCATATTTTTAAGTAAATATGGTATATTGCGACCTTTTCAATAAAATCGAGAGAGTGTCTATTGCAATAAGTAATAGAATGTGGTGGTTCAATTTATTTTGCTCTCGCCCTCATTTTTCTACGACGCCTCTGTAATCGACGTGTTCTCTTTTTCTTCCATTTCCACCTCATCGAGGCTGACGATTTTTTAAAAGGGCATGAATGCGACATTATTTTATATGTAGTAAAGATAAAAACTCTTTATTATATATTATGGATCTCTCTTATATTCTGGGTTTTTTTTACTGGACAACCCCAAAAATTGTGGAAGAGGAAAAAATATATCCCCCCATCCATGAAGAACCTAAAAATATCGATGAATGTTCGTGGGCGGGATGTATGATGGAATTTACAAATTTGAGAAAAGTTGTACAAAGAGCGCGTGTAAGAAAACGCAACTACGCTTTTTGCTGCGAAGATTGTTATTTAGACTGGTTGGGTCTGAATGCTTGGGCATTTAATTAAATTGAATTAAACACTTTTTAGTTTAATTTAATTAAATATGGAAGTAAATACAGAAGTAAATGTTTATACAGACGGTGCATGTTCTAGAAATGGACAAAAGGGTGCTAAGGCCGGTTTAGGAGTCTTCTTCGGAGAAAATGATCTAAGAAACTATAGTGAACCCATCCAAGGCAAACAAACAAATAATACTGCCGAACTTAGTGCTATTATAAAAGCGGCTGATATATTAAAACGTGAAATTATGGCCGGATTTTCGGTAAATGTATATTCCGACTCTGCTTACGCAATTCGCTGCTGTTCAACGTATGGTGAAAAATTAGAAAAGTTGAATTGGACCAAGAAAAAACCTATTCCGAATGTGGAAATGGTTAAAGAAGCGTATTATACATTTAAAGGTGTTGAAAATGTCCATTTCCATTATATTGCTGCGCATACTGGTAAAACAGATAAACATAGTTTAGGAAATGAGGGTGCTGATAAAATGGCGAATATAGCAATTGGACAAACTGAATGTCTATATTCGAATAAACCAAAAAAGTTGTATCTAAAAGTGCCTTATGAAGAAAAGGATAAAGGTAAGGTTATGGGTACAAAATGGGATCCTAAAAAGAAGAAATGGTATATTATGTCTTCCATGGAACAGAGTAAGAAGGAAATGATATTAAATCTATGGTCTTAAATGTTCATTCTTTGAAAATGACTATTTTGGTGATAAGGGAACTGTTTAAATTAACATATAAATATTTTAGATTTAGAATATATATATATGGCTGGAATTTTTAACTTATCATTAAATGCATATAATATAAATGAATTAAAAGATTTATTAAATCTTCAGGATCCTTTTTCATTAGAAGATATTGTTAATAATGAAAATGTTCTGCGTGAGAAATTATTAATGGATGAGGCTGTTTCGAAAGAAAGGAAGAAGGAAATTATTAAATTTTTAGAATCAGTGAAAAAAAATTTGATCGAGGATACAAAAAAACAACTTTTTAAATACAACAAAAAGGATTATTTAACTGGTGGCGATCACGCTGTTATGAAAAAACAATCTAATGTATCGAGTCTTATTAACCCGATTCCCAGAGATGAATCTGCTAGCGACGGCACTTCAAAACATACGATTCATCGCTTATTATGTATGGATTCTCGCTTTCGCAATAATTATTACACTACGTTGAGTACCGATTATCAAGTGACTTTGCCGACAGTTGTTAAAAATGTGATTTCAATGGAACTCTCCGCATTTGAATTTCCAAGTACCTACTATCAGATTAGCAAATCATTGGGGAATAATTATTTTTGGATTGGATGGAATGGGTCTGCAGGTGATGTCTTAAAGTGGTATTATATTAGCATCCCGGATGGAAATTATAGACGACAGGATATCCAACAAGCAATTAATGAACAAATTAGTGTGTCCATAACCAACGTAATCACCATCCCAATCACCATTCCGCTAATACGTCCGGCGTGCAAGATAGATGAACATTCCGTAAAAACTGTATTTTCTATTGTGAGCGATGATAATAAACAAATTCCACCCTCAACACAATTATATTTGATGTTTAATAGAATAGGAAAAAATGTAGAAGACATTAGTCCAAAAAGTGGAGAACCACCAAAATTGGATCTAAGTGGAACAAATGGAATTGTAAGCAATTTGGGTTGGATTTTGGGGTATAGATTGGCGGAATATAAGGGTTCTTGGGCGTATGTGTCTGAAGGTTGTTATGATGCATGGGGGACCAAATATCTTTACGTCGTCGTAAATGATTTTAATAAAAATGTTAATAATTTTGTGATAACGGCGTATAACGAATCTATTGGTAAATCAAATGTTCTAGCGCGAGTTTCAACTCAAGCAGCATCTTCATTGGATTTTAGCAGCGGGTTATCTTTAACAAATGATACCATCAATAACGGTAGTTCTATTAAGAAAAGATTCTATTTCGGTCCCGTAGATATATCTAAGTTACAAATACAAATATTGGATGAGTTCGGAAGAGTCTTAGATTTAAATAATATGGATTATTCTATGGCCATTAATTTAGTTTGTTTATACGATTAATTAAATATAATTATAAATTATATGAACTGTTTTAATAATAACGCTCCAAAACTATCATCCAGCGACAGAATAAAAAATAAAAAATCGCAGGCAATTTTTAAAGCGAATGTTATTGATTTTCAAAATCGCACTTCCGGGAAGCAAACAAAATGTAACAATTATAACGGGAAGATTGGGTTTTACAGCAATGGAGAATTGAGAAATGCAAGAAGTTATGATACTTTCTTGGATTTAAATAGGGGAAGTGCTTTATGTGTTGACGGCGCTTATAAAAATTCCCCAAATTTTAATGGTCCATCTAATCAATTGTTGATCCAACGAGGATTAGATTCTTGTTCAAGAAATAGTTCGAGTATTAAAAATATTAAAATTACAAATGGTAAAGATAGCGTCTTTAATATATTTAATGGCGTTGAAATACCTACAGAAGTTGAATCAATTTATTCCAATATATTTCGCGGATTCCAGGTTTTAAAATCTTATAATATTTCTGAAAATACCATTCGCGCCAGAACTAATACTTTGGACACCAGTTATAATCATATTGCGTGTTGTGGCGATTATGATAGTAATTTTGTTACCTTGGATCCTGAAAATTATTTATTTGGATCTAATTTTTGCCCCACTGATATGAATAATATTAATGAAGGTCCCAATAAATATCTTAAATATACAAACGCCAGTCAATATGTTGTAGCAACTGGTGGTTGGCTCTCCGGCAGTGCCGACATTCCGGTTGGAGCAATTGCGTTTGCAGGACAATATGCAGAATTGGATTCACAAAGTTTTACAGGAGTTGGCGTTGTAGAAAAAGTATGTAAAGGTGACGATGTATATACTGTTTATATAAAGGTTATTTACGGAATCATTCCTGATCCCAGTTTATTGCCTATTTATAGTCCATTGTTAAAAAGAAAAATAGGAACAGGAACAGGATCAGATGGTATCCGAATTATTCACTCAACATCATACGGCACCATTGGATTGCTTGGCGGAGATGGAAATTATACTGTAATACAGGCCGGGGGAGAACCTTGCAAAAAAAATCTGATGTTTGGAAATAATACTGAACAAAATTATTTGGTCAGTTTCGATCCTTCCAGTAAGGGAGTAAGATTCAATATAGATCCAAAACTATATACAGACTTTAATGTATAATAGTATAATGGGAGGTGGAATATTACCAATTGCGTTTTACAAAGGACATCCATATTTTCTATTTTCGAGAGAAGGAATGATTCAGGCGGAAGATCCTGGAAAATGGAGTGATTTTGGCGGCAGCAAAGAAAAAAATGAAACGCCCAAAATGACTGCTATTAGAGAGGGTTGGGAAGAAAGTAATGGTTTTTTGGGAGATAAAAAAGATGTGCGATTATTAGTTGATAAATTTTTGTTAAGAAAAATACATTTGAATGGGTATACCACATTTATCGTATCTGTTGATTATAACAAAAAAATAGAATATGAATTTAAAAAGGATTATGAAACAACATTAAAATCAGACCGTGACTTCGTGAAGGCGCATAATGGTTTGTATGAAAAGGATCGCGTGAAATGGATTGCATTGCGAGATTTAAAAAAAAATGTTTCAAAATTTAGAAAATGGTACTCGTATATAATTTATAAAATTATAGATGAATTTAAATGTTAGGAAGATTATTATAATTATATACATATTAATTATAATGAGTGGTTTTATTCCAAAAAGAGTAAGGAATGCACGAATGCAAACAAAAACGGATCAACCTGGGCTTAAAATGCAAGGGAATCCGGCAGCAATTGGTAGAAATTCTGTATTAACGCGATATATAAATAAGCGTGTGCAAACTACATGGGGTTTGTGTGGAAGACCCGGTGATATGGGATTTAGGTGTAGGTATGGTGTTGACCCATCCACTGCAGGAAAAGACGCGCTTATGAAGTATTGCGAATTTTGCGCAACTCCGGATCGTTTTTGTCTTAATGAAGCGCCCAAACATCAAGGTATGGCGGGTGGTGTAGGAAGAGTAAATGCTCCCGGATTTAAATGCAACGGGTGCGGTGCGTTATCGTCTGGTAGATTTATTCATCCACACTTTAGACCTAGACCTGGACCTGTACCTGGACCTGGACCGCCACTACATCCGCCATATCCGCAGCCACCAAGCGGAACAGCCAATTACACTCTTTCAATTGCGATGTATGGACTAGATAAGGATATAACTGAAGGCGCATTTGAAGATTTTTGTGATAACTATATAAATTTTATCAAAGATAAAGGACAAAGTATCGAGATAGATAGAATTATATTATGTTTAAGCGACAATCCCGGAGCTGGATATAATCCAGTAGCAAGTGGTTTCGTTGGGGACAACATGACGGATAACATGAACGGGGTTTTTAATAAATATATGGCGATCTCAACATTTACAACCCCCGGTCATATATATGACAAACCTAAGGAGGATATATGGTTATATAAATATTTTGTGGAAAAAATTATCGATCGCAATCTTAATAAATCTTGGGGAGGAAAAACAGACTTTGTGGAAGTAGGGTTTAGTTTTGCGCATGGAAAATCCGACCCAGACCTCTTCCCCAATTCAAATTGGACTGTATTCGTTAAGGATGGGAGTGATGATTTGAAATTACCTACAGGAAAAATTACCTTCTCTGCTAACTTATCAAATATGGATGGAAATAACATCACTAACACAAGAAATAATATAGCGCAGGAATTTGCTTATATTAGACATATTAATATACTATTAAGTGTTGAATTCGGGAAATTATCTGATTTGAGCTTGACGACGCTGCAAAGAAACCCGTTGGCTTCTAGAGTAAATAGTGCAACGTGGGATACTGAAGGTGAATACCAAGATTTTACCTCTCAAGAGATGGATATTTTGTGGAATAAATTCTTGGGGGATGGTGAAAGTGACTTAAACCCCAGATATTCAAATACAAAGGGTTTTAAAGGAATAACAAACGAAGAAGCGCTAAATTCGTTGGTTAAAGGACCAGATAGAGAATATTATGAAGCATATGATTTATATAGTCCATCGAAGGCAGGCAATTGGACCGAGCCGGATGCGTGCGAGAAGAAAGGTAATGTAGTTAATTATGTAGATATAAGAAGTGGTCTGGGAACCAACACAAATGGTGAAAAATTTGGGGACTTAGGTTGGGACGTGGCTGTTCCTGTTCTCGGCAAACATACTGGGTTATGTGGATTTACAACACCCGCAGCGTGCGCTAATCATGATGCGTGTGGAGTTATCAACATAAAGGAAGTAAATGTTGGTTTTAATGGTTCAAAATATTTTTTTGCCAAATGGAATACGGACGGAACAAGCAATGGTTTTGAGTGGAACGGTTTCGCTACTTACCCTTCTTCTCCTTCCGACGCCAACGCAAGTCTTAAATATTATGTTAATCTTATGGTTAACACAGGATGGGCAGCTCTTAGTGGATCTTTGAGTTTCCTACATGACTCGGTATACGCAAAAAATACTCCCGCCCTAAACACACTAGCCGGAGATAATGGTAATGGTAGGGTTATAATGTTTAGTTTACAAAGTAGATATTGGACGGATGGTGGCGAAACAATACTAAAGAACCCACTAGCCGGTGGCGAAGAGGCGTTCGGTTCATGGTCTTGGAACGAGTTCAAATATTTCATGGATCAAATGGCTAAGAAATTACATGAAAGGGCTATTAAGCAGGGCCACCATGAGTATGGTACAAGCTCCAACCCGATTCGTTTCGGTTTATATGAAGCGCAATATATTCCCATGAATTGGTTAAATAATTAATGTATTCGATAGAGTTTATACCGATGAATTGGATATTATCCTAATATTAAAATTGTGAACTATTAAATGCAATTTGTTAAAATAGTGGATGGAAAATTAAAAATCCACTTATATTATAATGAAAAATAAATTAATATTTTTAATTTTAATTCTTATTATATCAGCAATGATGTATAAAAATATTGAGGCGCGTGGTTGCGATGCAACATGTCAGAAGATTATTGCTGGGGCGACATGCGAAAACATTTGCAAAAAAGCAGCGTTTCCCGATGGATCTGGAAAATATAGTTGTTCGCAATCGGATGATCCAACAGGAGGGGCTCCATCTGGGTGTTCATTGAATTGTTCCTGTTGTGTTGAAGCTTGGCATAAATCTTGGTTGGCCCCAACAAAGTTGCAAGATGATTTTAATAATTGGATATTTAATAAAACTTGTGTCGATGGGAATGGAAAGGCGGGTCCTATAAAACCAGAAGGCAGTCTTGAAGGTTGGTATTATCCAGATCCAAAAACATGCGATTCTAAAACGAAAAAATGTAAAAACGAATTATGGGGAAGTCTTCCATCTGGGTCTAGAACTGCACCAAGTTTCTTTAGTGATGGATTAAGGTTTGTAACATTTGGAATGTGGTAAAAGTGCTGCGAAAAGTTCTGCGAAAGTTGCTGCGAAAAGTGCGAAAGGTGCGAAAAGTTAACAATATGGTAATTAATTTAACAATAAATTAATTACAATTATTATAATGGATAAATGGTCATGTTATATTATTGAAAACAAAGGTTATACATATGTTGGTGTCTCAAATAACGTTATAAAACGATTAAGGGCGCACAATAAAGAGATTAAGGGTGGGGCCAAGTATACTACTGGAAAAGGAAGTGGGTGGAAGCATATTTGTGTAGTGCATGGATTTCCAACCAAAATAGAATCGATGCAATTCGAATGGGCTTTAAAGCACGTCCCACCTCGCAATGCTGGAGGAATGAAAAATAGAATTAAAAAACTGAATATATTATTGAATAAGGAAAGATGGACAAGTCGAGCACCGTTGGCAGAAACCATGCCTTTAACGATTGAATGGATAGATAGTTCTTACAGGATTCCGAGTGATTCATTGCCTGTTTATATTGAAGAAACTTTTAAAAAAGTTAGTCTGATTGAATGCCAATAACCGCGCAATCAAGTCTTGCGCCAGCGTGACCCGTTGTCAAAGAATCTTTAAATCCACCAAACCCCAGATCATCAGGATCCGCATGAATAACTATTGACCTACCAAAAATGCTATGTTTTCCATAGAGAGTCATTTTATCAGACTTAAAATGAAATTTTGAGATTCCCAGTTTATTGGAAATAATATTCCCCAAATCACCTGCATGACTTTTGATGGCATTTCTTCCACCATGGGTATTATTATTAGGATTAAAATGTCCACCACATTTTGTGCAGTCTGTTTTGAGTAAATTACCATATTTATGTACGTGAAAACCATGTTTCCCTTCGGATAAATTTTTTATATTTCCATTAATTTTTATAGAGGCGGACGGTGAGTCTTGTATAAATGTTACATATCCATTAAGTTTATTCTGAAAAACGGCAATTCCTTTCATTTATAAAGTAATATAATAAATTTTTTAATTAAAAATCACAATATAAAGATTCAATGAAAAGGCGAGAATTAACCATAATAAATATGGTATCAATAAATATGCTGCAATCTTACTTACATTAATAAAAGAGTAATATGTTCTAACAGTGAAAAATAGTATAGCCATTATATCAAGTAATGCCAATTTGGGCATGTTATAATAAAAAAATATGGTAGTCCACGATAGATTAAATCCCAATTGAATAAAAAAGGTTGTAACTGCTGAACAGTATGGAAAACATTTTTTATTTTTCCATACCAAGACTAATGAAATTGTCTTTAAAGTGTACAAAATTGGCCATACGATTCCAAAAATATAATCTGGAGGAGACCATGGGGCACGTTTTAGTGTTTTATACCACCGATTCATTATATGTAATTAATATATTTTAAAGTTCATTAGTTGCAATTTCATATAAAATATTTCAATTATATAAGAATGCCGAAACCCAGAGATTTGAAATTATATAATTCAATTAAAAATAAAGTATATGCGTCTATCCCTAAGCATAGTGCGTACAGAAGTGGTATCGTTGTTAAGAGATATAAAAAAACATTTAAAAAAAAATACGGTAATAATAATTCATATATCGGTAAGCGCACGCGCAAAAAAGGTTTACAAAGGTGGTTCGCCGAAAAGTGGGTTAATCAAAGAGGTAAAATAGGTTACAAATACAAGAATGATATTTACAGACCATCGAAAAGAATAACTAAAAAAACACCAATTACGTACAAAGAATTAACTAAAAAACAGATTAAAAGAGCGCGTAAAGAAAAATATAAAACGGGAAGAGTTCGAAGATTTAAAGGTGTTAGAAAAAGATATGGTATTTCGATGAAAGAACGAATTGTTAAATTTGAAAAACCTACAAGAAAAGGAAAAAAATATACAGTAATAGTTAAAGATTTAATAACACATAAAACACGCGTTATTAGTTTTGGGGCCAAAGGATATCAACAGTATAAAGATTCTACACCTTTGGGATTATATACTAAATCGAATCATGGAGATAAGAGAAGGCGAAGAAACTATTTTTCTAGACATTCTGGTGGAATTAAAAATAAACGCCGCGCTACAAAAAGAGAACTACGAAAAAGTCACGGTTATTATAACGCAAAAATACTAAGTCATATTTACTTATGGTAGATCAACCACGTATATATTTGTTTAAAAATGCAAGATATGGACCAAAGTATTATTGTAAATCTATTAATTACTAATTTTATTTATTACGCTGTATTTTGGTTTTGATTTATATAAAGTTGTTTAAATTTTATGTTCATTCTTTCACAATTTTAAACGATTGATTATTATATATAATTATTATATATAATAATGCAACATTCATTATTATTTTGTATGTTAATATCATATTTTGTTCCTATTATTATTGTATATTTAAAATATGATAATAACCAAAGTGTATCTAATATTTTATGTGACCAAAAAAATCAACATATTGTACTATTGTTTATGCTTATTATGGGTGGTTTCTCGTTATTATATGAATGGAACCGCCAAAATATATTATCTTTTATCTTTATTGCATTAATATTAATTGGTATATATGGGGTTATTTGTATAAATGAAACAAACTTATTACATTATGGATTTGCTCTTCTTATATTCGCATCTATATTTGGATTTATGATACATCATTACTTTTTATCAACTAATAAAATTTTATTAGGATTTCTCATCGCGCAATTTTTTTTATCACTTTTTATGATACTATTTAAAACACATTTTTTTTTGTTAGAAGTTATGATGATTGTTAATTTTGCGTTATTCTTTTTGTATCTTCATTTTATTACTAATGTGATATAAGCATACACATTTGAAAATTTATTGATAACAAATGAAACAAAATTGATTTTTTATTTGTACAATGTTTTCATGATTTGTTGTGCATTTTTATAATGATTTGATTTTTCAATGGTATTTACGACGTAGATATTTTTCATTATAATCCTATATAGAATTAAGTATTTAATGTGTATTCCACAACTTTTTAAAAAAGTTGTGGAATATATGTCAATATACTCATTAAATCTTTCCATGTTTAAACAAGATTTTGAATGTAAACTCGAAAATAAGGAAATGTATGGTGAAGTTAGTACTGACTTTATTTTAGTAAGAAAGATTTTGGATCTTTTACCGGAACATTTATTTTCAAATCCGCATTTGAAATGGTTGGATCCATGCGCCGGCAAGGGGTATTTTCCGATTATCCTGTATAAACGTTTATTTAAATCTCTCCAAAATAAAATTAAAGCGCCAAGAAAAAGACATCGTCATATAATACAGAATATGATATATATGGTTGAACTAAACCCTTGTCATTTAATGGACTTATATAATTTATTTGGAGAGAATGCGAATATAATAAACACAGATTTCTTAGAAATGAACAATATGAAATTTGATGTTATTATAGGTAATCCACCATTTAATGCAAACGGTTTCAAAAAGGTCCCAACAAATAACAAAATCTCAAAGAAAAAAGATGGTATTTCTATTTGGGCGAAATTCGTTTCTAATTCGGTAGAAAATTTGGTGATTGGTGGTTATTTGGCCATGATCACACCATCTATTTGGATGAAGCGCGATCACCACTTTCATAATTATCTTTTGGATATGGGTGAAATTAAGTTACATTGTATGAATAACACTGAAACAAATCGTATGTTTCATGGGGAAGCGCAAACACCGACTGTGTTTTTTGCATTTCGGAAATGTGAAGATCGCGGTATTAATATATACGATTCGTGTTTACAAACGTATGTTGATTGCGAATCAATCGATTCATTACCACTATTCTCTCCAAATATCATTAAAATCCTCAACAAATATGTTAAAAAGGTAGGACACATTAAGATAATTAAAACTAGTATGAGACCTGGATACAAAGGATTATCTGTTTCTACTGAACTAGATAAAAAACACCCATACAAAAACATAAAAACCTGCATTTTAAATAAATTAGATCCGAAATTAGTCATTAATTACTCCAACAAACCTTGTAGTTTTTCTGGCGTCGAAAAATTGGTACTGGCTCATAAAATGTACGGGTTTCCATATTATGATAAGGGGGAATATGGTATTTCCAATCGGGACAACTATGTAATTATAGATACAACAGTAGAATTGAAAAGAATCAAAAGGTTTTTAGAAACAGATTTGGCCTTTGTTGCTTATGAAGCCGCGAGGTACAGAATGAAGTATTTGGAGAGGTATGCATTTGAATTCTTACCAGATATCAACCTATTGGATGGTTTCCCCGACGATATTACGAATGAATCTGTCAATGACTACTTTAAATTTAATGGTTTGGAGAGAATGTGTATAAAAGACACTAGAAAAAAGAGGTATTGCACTTTTTAAAATAATCATATATTTATATAATGAGCACTAATATTTTAAAATATTTAGAAACATTTATATTATCCGGTTCAACTGTTACCGGAATTTCTTATGTTGGGAATAATATGAATCCATTGGCAGCGGGAATTATTTCAGGCGTTCCAATCAGTATCCCATCAATGTTACTAATCAAGGGGAGATCAAATAGAGAAAAATTTATTTGGTCCGCGTTCGTCATGGTTTCCTTTTTAGCAGTAATTACTGGATTGTGCACCTTTCTTTTTACAAAAGTGAGAATGTCTGCAAATAAATCCGTTGCAATTAGTTTTATTTCATGGTGCATTGGGGGATTTATTTACTATTTATATATCCAAAAAAATTCAAAATAAATACATTAATATCTATTATATATATATTAATGACCAAAACAAGAAATAAAAAATCTAAAAAATCTAAAAGACGAACAAAGAGAAGTTACCCCGCGACAGCCAATATATATATATTATATACAGGAGGCACAATAGGAATGCTTCACGATCAGAAGAAGGGTTTAATTCCAGTAAAAGGGAATCTTACCAAACTTATTAATAAAATGAATATTGATCATAAACTAAATATTAAATATAAAATAGATCAGACGGATAAACTAATAGATAGTTCTAATTTGAAAACAACCGGTTGGAAATTAATTCTTAAAAAATTATTTGAAAACTACACAAAATATGATAGTTTCATTGTAATCCATGGCACAGATACACTTGCGTACACAGCTTCCGCAATTTCCTTCTTTCTAAGAGGATGGAATAAACCGGTTATAGTAACCGGTTCCCAAATCCCGCTATTTGAATTCAGAAATGATGCGGCGAAAAATATAATAGATTCCATAATTGTATCGCTCTTAAAAATCAAAGAGGTTTTAATCGTTTTCGGTGGCGAAATTTTAAGAGGAAATAGATCTTCCAAACATAGTTCCACTGATTTTGTAGCGTATAAATCGCCCAACTATGGTCCCATAGGCAAAATTGGAGTATATCTTGATATTTACAAAAATAAATTATTACATAATGGTCCTACTGGAAAATTATTGGAATCCAATGTTCCCAACTTACCCAGAATACCAAGTGAATGGAAGTTGAAAGATTGGAACGACAATGGAATAAAAATATTTACACAGACATTATTACCTGACGCTAACGAAATACCCTTTCAAGCACTCGTGAATCTTAAACCAAACGCTATTATATTAAGAACCTATGGGATTGGAAATGCCCCAGTAAGTGATGTTAAATTCATGAACGCTATCAAAAAGGCTATAAAAAAAGGTATAATAATTATTAATACTACGCAGTGTGTGAATGGAGGAGTTAATATGTCTTATTATAACACTGGACGCATATTGAAAGAAATGGGGGTCACTAGCAGTTTCGATATGACTCCCGAAACCACGTATACCAAATTATTCTATTTATTCCAATTGATTGGGACCAAAAATGTCCAACGCGTAAAAGACATTTTTTCTACAGATATTGCAGGCGAATTAACTACAGACACGATGAGCACACATATAACTACATATCTCAAGTCGTATTTCAAACAATATCAAGAATTATAAAAGCAAGATTATCCCAAAAAACACTAGGAAGATTCCAACTTAATTAACAGCATGCATAATTTAATCTGTGGATACGTGACCTTACCTGCTTCATCTTTGATTGGTCTCAGAAACTGTGTACCAACTTTTTTAATAGCATTTCGAATTGCGGTTTCATTTTCTTCCGTAAGATCAAAATATTCCTTATTAATATCAATGTCTTCATAGTGTTCAAATAAATATATAATATGACCATTAATAGTTTGTTCCTTGACTCCTATCAAATCTGAAATCTCTTTCGGAGTTTTTCCTTGTTTATAAAACAAATAAACATTATCTCTTGTTTTTCCTGGTAATTTCTTCTTTATGGGAGACATTACCTTTTTATCTATGTTTACATATTCTTTCATAAATTCATGGCACTGTGGAGACATAATAAACTCATTTGAAATACCATCGACCGACCATAAGTCGCTCACATTTTTGGGAGACTTTTCATCGATATTCATAATAACCCTATCATTAATAAAAGACGATGGAACTAAACCAAATTTCTTAGCAAGTTTATCTCTCAGATCCATTGTTTTTGTAAGACGATTCTCCTTTGTTTTGAATAGAACATTGATCTTGTATTTGCTATCGGCAATTCTGGATTTGATAGGCAATACATCTTTTATATCCTTATTACCTGTACCAACTACAAATCCATAACCTGCTTTATATCGCCGCAATACATTCTTTGTAATTAAAATTTCAATTACATCCTTTATCCATTTATCTGATTTTCTAGGTTTAATCGGATAATTGGTACTTTTTTGTATTATCGAAATTATTTTTTTGAAACCCAAATCATGCCTGGTTTTAAAGTTATTGTTTCGGATAATACTTGTAATTGATATTGCTTCCTGACTAATATCAATAAGGGCGATCTTTTTCTCAGTAGTACAATTATCACACATATTGCATTTTGGAATGTCTTTTACATCTGATTCCGAAGCAAATTTCCCCGTAGCAAAGTAGTAATCAATCATTTGTTGTCTGCAAATATCTTTCTCCTGAAGGAAACTTCGGAAAGTATTCATGCCCTTAGTTTTAATCTTTACTTGAGATTCATCTTGGGATAAAGATATTAGATATGCAGTTGTCGAAAAATCATTATCATCATAATAAAGTGTCGCCTTACTATCGATACCATCTCTCCCAGCGCGACCAATTTCCTGATAGTAACTTTCTATATTTGCAGGAACTCCATAATTTACAACATGTCTAATATCTGATTTATCAATACCCATTCCAAATGAAATAGTGGCGACAATAACGGTAATTTCACCTTTGATAAATAGTTCGTGACTGGCTTCCTTATCATCCTTTTTCATACCACCATGATAGCACGCCGATGAAATACCCCTGTTCATAAAATCCTTAGATAATTTTTCACATAATTTACGCGTTTGAACATAGACAATCGTGGGTTCAGTGAATTTACAAAACATGAAATCTGATTTTGGATGCACGCTGATCGCAAGATTCGTTCTGCGTGTACCCAAAGAGTACTCATTTGATTCATATACATTTAAGTATTCATACATTTCATCTAATACTCTGGGTGTTGCAGTGGCTGTTACCGCCAGCAAAGGAATATCGGGAAAACGAGTTTGTAAGACGCCCAATTTTTGATAACTTGTGCGAAAATCATGACTCCACTGTGATACACAGTGGGCCTCATCAACTGCGAAAAGACCAATACTTTCTTTTATACGAATAAAAGCGTCCATTCTCGAGATCATAAATTCTGGCGTTGTATAAATGATTTTATATTTAACATAATTACCCACTCCAACCGATGACTCCGAATTAAGACAAATCGTCTTGATATTTTTAGAGTTTAGATACTTGCACTGGTCATTCATTAACGAAATGAGTGGTGAAATCACAATAGTGATCTTGTCTGTAAACGTGGCTGGAAATTGATACAATAGACTTTTACCACCACCCGTTGGCAATATTGCAAATACATTCTCTTTATTTAATAAATCCGTTATAATATCCTTTTGATAGGGTCTAAAATTATTAAATCCATAAATCTTCTTGAGATGATCTTCCATTGTTTAAGTTTTATATTATAAATGTTCACTAACATTTATTCAATTTTTCACTATCATTAATATACTTTAGGAAACATATTAATGAAACTAAAGAAGAATGGGGCATCATTTCACTACATTAACTTAATTTTATCATATTATTTTTAATAATCTCGATATATAACATATGAACGACCAACAACTCTGGAACAAAAAAAAAATAGCTAAAATCATTGTTGAAAAAAATATACAACCGTACAAAGAAATATTAGACAACGAAAAGGACAGCGAAGGTGACGTAACCATGACGGATGCCAACAACAAGGACGGCAACAAAAAGGAGGAGGAAGCGGCTGCAGCTGTTGAAAAAAAATTGCTGATTATTTCAGTTGTCGCCGCCGGACTTCTCTTCAATGGATATCAACCACCAGGATTTCAAGAGTTTGTGCGTTCACACACACACTACCGAAATATTCCATTAGAACGAATGGTAGAAATAGTTGATTGTATATATAGTGCCATGGAGTTTATTACAACGCTACAAAGCATACCGTTAAAAGGAGATACGTGGCAGTGCGCACAGGCAAAAAAAAATTTATTTACTTTGTGGAATGGTTTAAAAGATAACAACGGGATCCTAGGTACCATCAAGCAAATTGCCGTAATGCTTTGTAACTTTATGACTACCACTACTCCACTCAACCAATTCGATGCGGTATATACCGCACCTTCTACGCCAAATTGTTTCTCGTTGAGGGATGATGATAGAGGAGGTTTATTTGTAAATAATTTGTTTTTACAATTTAAAAATATTGTAGATAACTGTTTGGGTTTGTTGGAAAGTAAAAAAGCAAATGGATTTTCAATGATCGATGTTGTATATATGATTTGGATGACAGGGAAGAAAAATGGACTTACAAAAAAACATGAACAGGAACAAGAAAACATGGCAAAAAAACACGAAGGAATATTATACGGACAACTAGATCCGACGGCAATAACAACGGAATTTCCAGACGGTAAGCCTAAATCTGCTTTGTTGATCCCCAAAATAAAGAGCCTAGAACGAGAAAAAGTAAACCTTATAGCACAACAACAAGATGAAAAGGAACAAGAGTTATTCCCAGAGCATATTGAACAGCGGAATAAATTATTGGAATTCCATGATAATCTAATAAATCCAACAGATAGGACGTTGGCAGAATACAAAAAGCAGGAATACATTAATGCATACCAAAAAAAGCATCAGGATATGCTGCACCGACAACAGGTGGAAAAGAATAATCAGGATTTCAATTCTGAACTATTTGGCGGAAGACGTTTTAAAAAAAAAAGAAAACGAACAAAAAGACGTAAAGAAAAGCGCAAAAAAACTAAACGCAAAAAGCGTAAAACTAAACGCAAAAAGCGTAAAACTCGTCGTAAAAGATAAGCGCCCCCAATTTAATATCAATTATAAAATTGAATAAATGATATTATAATGATTTAAGTAAAAATGAACAAACCAAATATCACATGCAAGTGCGGCAAAACATATAAAACGCAGAAATGGTATGAAAAACATTTGCGAGAAGAATCCTGTAAAAACCAAGACATAATCATAAAGAATACTCGTAGGGTTAAAATTAAAATCTCATCCCTAATGAGATTTAATATTTGGAAAAAATATATTGGCGATACAATCGAAGGCGAATGTTTGTGTTGCTATAAAAATAAGATAACGCCATTTACAAACCATAATACATTTCACGCTGGACATATTATATCTGAAAAAAATGGTGGGAAAATAACAATAGATAATTTACTACCAATTTGCAGAGATTGTAATACTAATATGTTTATTACACATTGGGATGATTATGTGCAATACAATAATCTACCAATTAGAGTCCATGGAGCAAATATTCCACCTAAGCATATTCTTGCTACAAATACCCTCCAAATATTTTATAATACATTTATAAAGAAGAAGAAAAAAAAGAAAAAGAAGAGAAAGAGAATTGGATATTTGAAACATACCAGATCCAGTTTAAATAAATTGAAATAATAACGATCGTTATAAAAATTAGACAAAGAATGACTACAATACGCACAGTACAAGATGTCCTTGATGACCGCCGCAAAAATGACCAACGACTTGAAGATTCGCAAGAAGAATTGGAAGAATTACAAAAAGATATCATATTGCGTCAAGAAAAAAAGGTGCTTCTCAAAAAAGAACTTGAAAGTTTAAAAATAAATTTATACAAAGAAGAAAAAATTAAATTCATAGAATGTGATTTGAACACATGGAGAAAACATAATGAAGACGATTCTGCTTCAAGTAGTTATTTTACTTACATATATGATGGGGGAATATATAGTCAAGGTTATTTCGAAGGACTTTCCGAATTGGAAGAAAAAGAGGAAAAGCACTTTTACCTATTTATAAATGACTACTTTTACTATGGATATCCGCTATATATTGATAGAAATCATAGGGATTCAGAAATGACGGAATGTGAATTGGCATTTGCTTGCGGAGATGCATGCATTCATAAATTGGAATGGACACTGTAATTAAAAAATAAATTTAATAGTATATATTAAATGAAATCATTGTTAAATATATGTTCAGAAGCAATTAAACATATGAGAAAATTATCAAAATTAAGTCCGAAGTTATCTGTTTTTATTGGAGTAAAAGGTGGGGGATGCAATGGATTAAAGTATGTGATAGAACCCATGAAACACGACATTGAAAGTTTGGATGAAAAAATGGTAATAGACGATGTTGATATTGTAATTTGTGGTAATAGTATAATACATTTAATTGGTACAAATATCACCTGGAAAACCGGATTTATGGGAGAAGGATTTGATATCTCGAATCCCAATGCCACAGGATCATGCGGATGCGGGGAAACATTTTCTATTTAAAAAAATTGAAAATAAATTAACACATATTATTAATCTCAAATAACAAAATGGTAGATAAAGATGAAAAATTCTATATTGGCACTACACGCTTTACAACTGCAACTTTCGCTGAAAATACAGAATGGCGTAAAAAACACAAGTGGGAAGGATGTATTTATGGTTTAAACAAAAAAAATCCTACAACAATTCCTTACATGGCCCTCGTATATGTAATTGAGATGAACAATGATACCAATAAGATTGAAGGGATTGGATTAATTAGAAATTTTATAAATCAAGACTATAAAACGTGTGTATATAAAAG
>CESE01007031.1_pt1 | contig 25934 bp, 21 predicted proteins | sample 350271 | NCBI WGS metagenome assembly CESE01 (sample SAMEA2621536, study PRJEB7988) | marine metagenome | isolation source: saline water (ENVO:00002010), including | reverse complement strand
TCATATTAGCGAAGATGCTTGTACTGTTTCTTTAGACAGTTCTGGGAAATCTCTTCACAAAAGAGGCTATCGTTTAGAAACCAATGAAGCTCCAATTTCTGAAGCTCTTGCTGCAGGATTAATTATGTTAAGTGGTTGGGATAAAAAATCTAATTTTATTGATGGTATGTGTGGATCGGGGACTTTCTTGATTGAAGCTGCTATGATAGCTGCTAACATCCCACCAAACATAAACAGACCTCATTTTGCTTTTGAAGATTGGCCAAATTTTGATGCTGAACTTTGGGCATTGATACAAGAAAGTCAATTGAAAAAATCTTCCGATTGTTACGGTAGAATTATTGGCTACGATATTGATCCTGCTGTAATAGCATCAGCTAAATTAAATATAGCCAGTGCCGGACTCGAAGAATATATTGAGCTAGAGTGCGAAAACTTCTTCGACACCTTAAAGCCTGAAGGTCCTGCACATTTAGTATTTAACCCACCTTATGGTGTTCGTCTTCAGGGAGACATACCTACACTATACCAGAGTATTGGAGATACACTCAAGAAAAATTACTCTGGTGCAGAAGCATGGTTTTTAACTTCTCATATGGAAGGATTAAAGCATGTTGGATTAAGAGCTTCTCGTAAAATTGAAATATTTCAGGCGAAGTTAGAATGTAGATTTGTGAAATACGAAATGTACAGAGGAACTAAGAAAGTGAAGCAACAAGAAGATTGATTTTTGGGGAAGCAACATATATAGATATAATTCTTCCTTTACCCATAAAGCAAAAATTTACGTATCAATTAGGCGATGAGCATCTATCTAAAGCTGAAGTAGGCTGTAGGGTAGCTGTGCCTTTTGGTCGCTCTAAAATTTACGCAGGACTCATTGATTCAATACATACTACTAAGCCAGAATATGAGGTGAAGTTTATAATTGATGTATTAGATGAATTACCCTTAATTTCTGCAAAACATATTGAGCTTTGGCAGTGGATTGCAGATTATTATATGTGTTCTTTAGGTGAAGTAATGAATGCTGCCTTACCTTCATCTTTTAAACTAGCCAACGAAACTTCTATTGTAATTCACCCAAACTGGGATGAAGATACTAGTAAACTTAGCGATGCTGAGTATTTAATTATTGATGCACTCTTATTGCAAAAAAAGTTAAAAATTCAAGAAATTGCTCAAATTCTACAACGGAAAACTATTCTGCCTTTTATAAAAAAAATGCAAGAATTAAAAGTTATAGAAATAGAAGAAGAAATACAAGAACGGTTTAAACCGAAAATTAGAAAAATGATGCGTTTGTGTGAAGGGATATACGCTGCACAAGCAAAATCTATATTAGAAAATCATAGAAGCTCTCCAAAACAAGAAGAATTCTTAAGTCAGTTTTTAAATGAAAAAAAAGACGAAGTTTCATTTCACAGCTTTTGTAAATCTTACGGTTTTAAAACGGCAAATGTAAAAGGGCTGGTTTCTAAAGGGATTATTGATCTTTACGATTTAGAGGTAAATCGCTTAGAGCAAATAGAAATGGATGGTGCTCCTTTAGCTAAATTGAATGAGGAACAAGAAAAAGTTTTACTCCAATTAAGAAGTACCAATAAAAATGTAAGCCTCTTACATGGAGTTACTTCAAGTGGTAAAACGGAAGTTTACATTCACCTAATAAAAGAGACGGTTGATGCGGGTAAACAGGTTTTATTTTTAGTGCCTGAGATTGCATTAACCACACAATTAGTCTCAAGGTTAAAACATGCTTTTGGTGATTTAGTAGGTGTTTATCATTCTCGTTTTGGAATGAACGAAAGAGCTGAGCTTTGGCGAGATGTAAAGAATAATTTACGTTTCCCAATTATTATTGGAGCTCGTTCATCCGTTTTTTTACCATTCGAAGATTTAGGATTAATTATAGTTGACGAGGAACATGAGAGTTCGTTTAAACAACAAGATCCTTCTCCTAGATATCATGCTCGAGATGTAGCGGTTTATATGGGGCATCACTATAATGCTAAAGTGGTACTGGGAACAGCAACACCTTCTCTAGAAACTGCCTATAATGTTCACAAGGGAAAGTATGGAATACACTCTCTAAGAAAGCGTTACGGAGGATTTAGTTTTCCTAAAATTCATAGAGTAGATATAGCACATGCTTATAAGAGAAAGAGAATGAATGGTCATTTTTCTGAAGCTCTTTTAATGGCAATTCAAGAAACCTTAGATAAGGGTGAGCAAGTTTTGCTCTTTCAAAATCGTAGGGGATTTGCACCACAGCAAGAATGTCAATCTTGTGGACATGTACCGCAATGCAAACACTGCGATGTAAGTCTTACCTACCACAAAAGCTCCAGAAGTATAAGATGTCATTATTGTGGTTATTCTGAAAAAAATACGAATGCTTGTAAAGCTTGTAATAAGCAAGATGTAAAACTAAAAGGTTTTGGTACAGAAAAAGTTGAGGATGAATTAATTAAGCTATTTCCTAATCGTGTAATTAAGCGAATGGATTTAGATACCACTCGCAAGAAAAATTCGTACGAAAACATATTAAATGCTTTTGAGGAACAAGAAATAGATATTCTTGTAGGAACACAAATGATTTCTAAAGGATTAGATTTTAATCATGTTGGATTAGTAGGTGTTTTAAGTGCCGATCAAATGTTGAACTTCCCTGACTTTAGAGCTTTCGAAAGAGCCTTTCAAATGCTCTGTCAAGTGTCGGGTAGAGCAGGACGTAAGCAGTCAGATAGTGTGGTAATTATTCAAACTTTTCAGCCTGAGCACGAGGTTCTTAAATTAGTAGAAGACCATAATTATAAAGACTTACTAAACGGTCAGTTGCTAGAAAGACAGGCTTTTAGATACCCTCCCTATCATAGACTCATTCACATTACTGTACGAAATAGAAACAGGCGAGTAGTAGAACAAGCTTCATCTTTATTAGCTAAGTCTATGCGTACAGTATTCGAGCACAGAGTTCTTGGTCCAGAATACCCAGCCTTTGAAAGACTAAAAGGGTATTATCAAAAACAAATTCTTCTTAAGATAGAACGGAATTTATCATATCCCGATTCTAAGGATAAATTAAATCGTTTTGTAAATGCTATCTTATCGCAGACCAATTTTAGAGGTTCTAAAATTAAAGTGGATGTAGATCCGTTTTAGGTTATTTTAAAATTGTAAGGTTGATAGTGTTACTTAATTCCTAGTCTCTTAAGAAATAGTCATTCTGAGGTTTATCGAAGTCCAGCCTAACAACTATAATTTCTCATTATTTTCCTTTTTACAAACAATAAGTTTTGGCTTTCCGTCTATTAAAGTAGTTGCAAAAATATAATCCTCACCACCATCTTTAAGTTTTAATTTCTTCTTTAAGAGATCTATCTTTTGTGGAAAATTTCTACATGCCAAATTGGCTTTTCCATTACTGTGCTTTGCTAATGACTTTTTATCAGCATTTATTACAGCATTAATTATAAATGTACGACCAGGAAAGTTTTTTACTAATTCGCTAGATGTATATAAATGCGAATGTTGATGCAGTTTTGAAAGTTTTAATTGCTTAGCAATAGATTTAAATGCTCCTGCTTTTAATACGCTAGCATTCGGTTCGTATAAATAGGCTAGAGGTTCAGAATAAGAATTAATAACACTTCGTTCGTCCTCAAAATTAAAAGTAAACTCTTCTGTAAGTGTTTTTTTTATGTTTACACATTTAATTTGTGTACTCCCTTTAAATTCTTTTTCTAGTAAGTATAAAACCTCTTTACAATCGTTGTTTACAGAAAGTACATGAACTTCTTTTACAAACTCTAAATCACGAATAGTTTGTTGAATATCAAGTAGTGGTGCCGTTTTAATTAAAACCTGATTTGCTTTTTCAAAAAATAAATCATTCAATTCAATTACATTAGGCTCACAATCTTGAAGTCTAAAAACACGTTCGCCTTCTTTTCTACGTGCTGGATCTATAAATATCCAATCGAGCTGTTTTTGAGATGATAGACATTCAATTCCATCTCCTACATAAACCTGTATATTAGACAGTTTAAAAGCATTGAAGTTGTTTTCTACAATTGCAGCTAAGTCAGTATTTCGTTCGCAATAAATAACAGATTCAGTGTCTTTGGCTAGTATAGTAGTATCAATTCCAAAACCACCAGTTATATCAATTCCCCTTCCATATTTTAAAATGGATCTTTTATAATTTGCTGTATCTTCGGAGGAACACTGCTCCATAGATAAGCGAACGGGGTAAAGGATTAGTTCATTATTGAACCAAGTGGGAAGCTTCTTTTTAGCTAATTTTTTACCTGTTAGCTGCCGTGCTATAGCTTTCATATCCCATAATGGATACTTGGAAGCTTGTAACATTAAATCGGCAGCTGTGGTATGCAGCTGCCGATTAATAAAGTCTTGTATTTCTTTACACCTGATATCTAACAATACAATGAATCTATTAATTATCAAGAAGGATAAGTGTACCTAACACTCCAACGAGTAAACCAATTGGCGTTAAGGATCCTTGCATAATACGTTTGCGTTTCTTCTTAGTTGCCCCGTATTTATAGCCGTTATAATAGTTTATATCTGAGTATAGGTAACCTACATTAGGATTGATTGGATTCATAAATCTTCTATCTTTAGGTTCAACAATATAACAAACTGCATTTGGAACTCCGTAGGCATACCAACCTGTTACACCTATAAAAAAGTCACCAGTACCTATAAAATATTCTTGAGAATCTAAAAACCCTTGGTTAAAGTTTTTGTATTCTAAGCTGTCAGAAAAAATTCTTTTATGATCACTTATTTGAGCTGAAGCTAAAAGAGGAATCAAAAACAGGAGAATGGCTAATTTATTCATAATTATTTTCTAAAGTTAAATCCTATTGTCACTGTAAATCTATGTCCTGTATTTGTTGTTTCCTGATTAATCCAATCACCTTCAACATAATCACCAGTAATTTCATCAAAATCTCCATTATCATAATAGCCTTCAATTACACCTTTTATTGAGGGTACATAAGCAAAATTAATAGGAATATTTAAATTTCCCATAGTAATCGTTTTACCAAAACCAACAACTAAAGCTGCACCAGAAAGAGATAAGTTTGGACCAATGGCAAACTCATAACCCGAAGCAGTTCTAGCACCGAATAAACCACTTAAACTAGGTAGAAACAATCCTTTTTCTAAACCTCCAATAAATACAATACCTTCAATTAAACCTGCAATTTTATCATCACCTGCAATTTGCTTTTCAAATTGATAACCAAACTGACTGATTACGTTACTAGAAACATTAAACTCATCGTTTAATGTTTCTGTAATAGTACCATTTGTAATAATAGTTATACCTAATCTAGGACCAGAAAGGTTTTCTATTTTCGAATTAGGTTCGGTATTGTCTGATGAATACTGAATCTGTGCACTTGCAATAGTAGCAGTAGAAAGGCAAATGAGAAATAATAAGTTTTTTTTCATGATATTATTTTTAGTTAGTTAAGGCGTGTTGTAGGATATTCGCGCCCATTTTGAGTGCCAATATACGAATGTTTTGGCTATCGTTGTGTACCTCTATATCTTCCCAACCATCACCTAAATCACTTTCGTAAGTATAGTAACAAATGAGTCTTCCTTCGTGTATTAAGCCATAACCACGAGCAGGTTGATTGTCGTGTTCGTGAATCTTAGGTAAGCCATTTTCGAACTTATAAGTTTGGTGGTATATAGGATGCGAATGAGGGAGTTCAATAAAATCTAATTCAGGAAAAACCTTTTTCATTTCAGGTCTTATATAAGCATCCATTCCATAATTATCGTCTATATGTAAGAAACCGCCACCTAAAAGATAATTTCTTAAATTTTCTCTTTCATCAGATGAAAAAACAACATTTCCATGCCCAGTCATATGTACAAATGGGTATTGAAACAATTCTGTACTAGCAATATCTACCACATCGTAAACAGGGTTAATACTCATGTTTAAGTTAACTGTACAAAATTGAATTAGATTCTGTACAGCAGTAGGATTAGCATACCAATCGCCACCGCCATTGTATTTTAAAACAGCTACTTTAAAGCTATAGTTGTTAAAAGCAAAAAGTAAAGGCAGTAAAAGTAAAGCTACTAATTTATATTTTCTCATGTTGGAGTGCTATTGTATGACAAGCAACTAGGCCAGCCGTTTCGGTTCTTAATCTAGAATTTCCTAATGTAATAGGAGTGAAGCTATTTGCCAAAGCTAAGTCTATTTCTGTTGTACTAAAATCTCCTTCAGGACCAATTAATATAAGAGTATTTTTTGTGACTACAGTCTGTAAGCTAGTCTTTTCATTGTCTTCACAATGAGCTATTAAACAATTGTTTGTATGATTTACTAGAACTAATTGTTTAAGTGATATGGCAGGGTGAAGGATTGGGATTTTAGACTTTAATGATTGTTTAGTAGCAGAAATAATAATCTTATTTAAGCGTTCTTCTTTTACAACTTTCCGTTCTGAATGATGGCAAATAATTGGGGTAATTTCATCGATTCCTATTTCTGTAGCTTTTTCTAAAAACCACTCTAAGCGATCGTTGTTTTTTGTTGGAGCAATAGCAATATGTAATTTATAGTTACGTGCTTCTTCCTTCCAGCTTTTTACAATCTCAAAATGAACTTTCTTTTGTGAAGCGATCGTAATTCGTACTTCATAAAACGAACCAATTCCGTCAATTAAATTTATTAAATCTCCTTCGTTTTTACGAAGGACTTTAATACAATGTTTGCTTTCCTCACTATTTAAATAGTAAGAATCCTCTAAGATTTCTGGACAGTAGAATAGTTGCATACAACGAAAATAAAAAAAGGCTCCCAAATGAGAGCCTTTTTTAGATTAAAATATCAAAATATTAAGAATTAATAATCGCTTTTGGTGCTGAAGCTAAAATCTCGTCACTTGCATTTTTAGTAAATTGAACAAAATTAGCATTAAATGCATCCGCTAGCTCATTTGCTTTAGTGTCGTAAGTTTCTTTATTAGCCCAAGTGTTTTTAGGAGATAATAAGGCATCTGGTACATTAGGACATGTTACTGGCATACTTAATCCAAATACAGCATGCTCTTTATAATCTACATTGGCTAACTCACCATTTAAGGCTGCAGTAATCATAGAACGTGTGTATTTAAGTTTCATACGAGAACCAACACCGTAACCACCACCAGACCATCCAGTGTTTACTAACCATACATTTACATTGTTAGCAGCCATCTTTTTTCCTAACATTTCTGCATAGAAAGTAGGGTGAAGTGGCATAAATGGAGCTCCAAAACAAGCAGAGAAAGTAGTTTGTGGTTCTGTAATTCCAGCTTCAGTACCAGCAACTTTAGCAGTATAACCAGAAATAAAGTGGAACATCGCCTGACCAGGGGTTAGTTTAGAAATTGGAGGTAACACACCAAAAGCATCACATGTTAAGAAGAAAATATTCTTAGGCATTGGCCCTGTGGAAGGAATTTGGATGTTATTAATGTGGTCTATAGGATAACTAACACGTGTGTTTTCTGTTTTAGCCCCACTATCGTAATCAGGTACGTTTGTACCTTCTTTAAAAGTAATGTTTTCTAAAAGAGCTCCACTTTTAATAGCTTTAAAGATATCTGGTTCTTTCTCTTCACTTAAGTCGATACACTTCGCATAACATCCACCTTCAAAGTTAAATACTTCTTCGTTAGACCAACCGTGCTCATCGTCTCCAATAAGGTTTCTGTTTGGATCTGCAGATAAAGTAGTCTTACCTGTTCCAGATAAACCAAAGAATAAAGCAGTATCACCTTCATTACCAACATTAGCAGAACAGTGCATAGAAAGCACATCCTTTTGGAATGGAAGGATAAAGTTTAAGGCAGAAAAAATACCTTTTTTAATTTCTCCTGTATAACCAGTACCACCAATTAGAATTACTTTTTTAGTAAAGCTTAAAATAGCAAAGTTATGCTGACGCGTACCATCCAATTCTGGATCGGCCATAAAGCCAGGTGCGTTTATAACAGTCCACTCCGAATCGAAATTCTCTATTTCTTTTTCTGAAGGACGAATAAACATATTGTCTGCAAACATGTTAGACCAAGGATATTCATTTACTACCGTTAATGGTAATCTATGAGCATCTCCAGCACATGCTACAGCATTTCTAGCATATATTTCTTTTGTAGATAAGTAGTCAGTAACTTTATTGTAAAGCTTGTCGAATTTAGCTGCATCGAAGGGAATGTTAATACTTCCCCACCAAACAGAGTCTTCCGTAATAGCGTCTTTTACAATAAAGCGGTCTTTAGGCGAACGACCAGTAAATTCACCAGTATCGATAGCTAAAGCACCTGTATTAGAATATATACCCATTTCTTTTTCTACTGAAATAGTTGCTAAAGTCTCAGACTTTAAATTCCAGTGAACAGTTGCATGTTCAATACCAAAATCGGCAATAGATTGATTAGATGCTTTCAGTCCTTTTTCAATATTCATTTTTATTTTTTTTTGTTTTTCAACACTTACTTTAATAGTTTGCAAAACTATTTAATTTTGTGAATTAATAGTAAACAGTCTATTTAATTTTAACATTTTTTTTTGATAAATTAAATCAAAAAAAAACCGCTCACTTATTTAAGTGAGCGGTTAGATAATTATTTAGAAATTTCTTTATTAATGAGTGTTTGTTCATGAGCAGAAAATCCTTTTAGTAAAACAGCTCTATTTTCTTGATCAAACAATAAATTGTAAGAATCTTTTACAACAGAAAACTTTATTTTGTGATCTGTAATTAGGCTCGTAAATTTCATCATTTGAGCTACGGAAATACATTCTCTATTGGAAAAAGCAAGAATTAATTGATAGCGCTGTTGATCGTTCTTTTGAATTTCTATATTTTTATAAAAACCATTGAATCGTTCTTGAGAAATTGCTGTTTCACAATTAGAAGCAAATACTGAGAAGCTTATTGAAAATGCTGCAAATAATCCTAAAATACCTTTCATAATCTGTTTTTTTATATAAATGATTAGGATGCAAATTTATGAAATTTTGCCATATATTCGCTTTTCTTATAAATAAAGAACATGGCGAAGAAAATATTTATTATTGGAGCGGGACGTTCAGCATCCTCTCTTATACAATACCTTGTAAACGAAGCAGATTCAAATGATTTTGAAATTGTTGTTGGAGATAGAGATTTATCTTTAGTTGAAGATAAGATTGGTAATAATTCAAGAGCAAAAGCTATAAATTTTGACGTTTTTAATGATAGTCAACGTATAGAAGAGATTCAAAAGGCAGATATTGTTGTTTCAATGCTTCCTGCTAGTTTGCACTTTAAAGTAGCTCAAGACTGTGTTAAGTATGGTAAAAACTTAGTTACTGCTTCTTATGTATCAGACGAAATAAAATCGTTGGATGCAGAAGCAAAAGAAAAAGGTATTTTATTACTAAACGAAATAGGCCTAGATCCTGGAATCGACCATATGTCGGCGATGAAAATAATTGACCAACTAAAAGCAAAAGGTGGACAATTAAAAAGCTTCAAATCTTTTTGTGGTGGCTTAGTAGCTCCTGAATCAGTTTCTAGTCCTTGGCAATATAAGTTTACATGGAATCCTCGAAATGTTGTTTTGGCTGGACAAGGTACAGCACAATACATACGGAATGGAAAATACAAATACATTCCGTATCACCGATTATTTAAAAGAACTGAAGAACTTTCGATTCTTAATTATGGTGACTTCGAAGCTTATGCAAATAGAGATTCTCTCTCATACAGAGATATTTATGGACTAAGTACTATCCCTACTTTATTACGTGGTACTTTACGAAGACCTGGTTATTGCGAAGCATGGGATTTATTTGTGGAACTTGGAATGACAGATGATTCTTATGAAATAGATGTTACAGGTATGACTTATCATGATTTTTTAAACTTTTTCATGAGAGAAGCCAGCAACTCTAGTCAAGAGCACTTAAAGGCTCATTTCAAAATAACAGACACAGTACTTGCAAAATTCGATTGGTTAGGTTTCTTTGGCGACACAAAAATTGAAATCAAAAAGGGTACTCCAGCTCAGGTATTGCAAAGTATTTTAGAGTCTAAGTGGACTTTAGGTGTTGATGATAAAGATATGATTGTGATGCAACATCAATTTATATATGAATTGAATGAAAAAGAACACGAGTTGCATTCTTCATTTGTAACCTTCGGAGAAGATCAAACATATACTGGAATGGCAAAAACTGTTGGACTTCCTGTAGGAATTGCAACTAAGCTTATATTAAATGGTGTTATTACCGGAAGTGGCGTAAAGGTTCCTGTAAGTGCAGATATTTACAATCCTGTATTAGCAGAATTAGAGCAGTTTGGAATTAAATTTACTGAGGAAGAAATCAACTAATTACAAGCCTAAATAAAAGTCTATAGTTATATCGATATACGCTTTTGTGTATTGTTTTTCTAAAGTATAAATAGAAAGCTCCGACTTAATTGTTGGAGCTTTTTCCTTTGAAAAAAGTAATAAATGTCTAATTACTTTACTGTCTTTATTTGAACGGACAAGAGTTTGGTTTTTAAGACAAAAGGATTCTTTTACCACAAGATCAATAAGTACTTTAGCTTGGTCATTTGGTAATACACAAGCTAGTTCAGAATTTTCTGCTCCAAACGTCTTCCAAAGACTCAATAAATCGGCAATTTTAAAATCTATTTGATGCCTTGCTTTAGTACGCTTAATCTCCAAAGCTTTTAAATCATTCGAAAAGTAGGGAGGGTTAGATATGAGTAAATCGTACTTTTTATCATTGCTCCATACAATTGCATCTGTATGAATCAATTCTATTCTATTCGCCCACTTACTAATCGCAATATTACCTTGAGCCTCATTAAATGCATCTTCATCAATTTCTAATGCGGTAATTAAAGCTTTCGGGTTTTTCTGTGCCATCATTAAAGACAATAAACCAGTTCCAGTTCCAATGTCTAAAATTGACTTATGCGATGAGTTCGTTTTTAGCCAAGAACCAAACAAAATGCTATCAGTGCCAATTTTCATGGCAGTTTTTTCCTGATGAATAGTAAATTGCTTGAACTTAAAACCGTTCATTATTTACTTTCTTTAGACTTTAAGTAAGCATTAACTACTATGGTAGCTAAAATGATAGTTGCACCTATATAAAATCCTAAAGACATAATTTCAGATTCTCCAAAGATGTATAAAGCTAATAAAATAGCATAAACAGGTTCTAAGTTTAAACTTATACTTACTGTAAAAGGGCTTAATTTTTTAAGAACTTCCGTTCCTAGTAAAAATGCTATTGCAGTGCAAAATATACCTAATACCATAATGTATAACCAATCTATACCTACTGGAATTATTTCGTGAAAGCTAAAATTACCAGTAGAAATGAAGTATAAAATCATCGCTGCACTACCTGCTAACATTTCATTTAAAGTTATAGAAAAAGCCGAATTATGTTTTATAAGATCGGCATTCCAAACAGAAAATATAGCTGCTAAAAACGACGAAATTAAACTTAGAATTATCCCTAAGCTATAATCACTCTCGAAGGTAAAGATTATAAAAATACCTAAAATTACAAACAAACCTAAAATTACTTCGTATAGTTTGAGTTTTGTCTTTAAAAAGAATGGCTGAATTAACGAAACAAAGAAGGAACAAGAGGCCAAACAACAAAGTGTTACAGATATATTGGAGACCTTTAAAGCTTCAAAAAAAGTAGCCCAATGTGCTGCAGTAATAATTCCTACGGCATACATCTGCCAGCGATATTTATTTTTAACAAACTCTTTTTTTCGGAAAAACAACATGCTAGCCAAAGCAAAATAGGCTATTACCATTCTATCAATTACTATAGCAGTAGAACTCATAGAGATTAGCTTACCTAATATCCCAGTAAAACCCCATATTAATATGGTGATGTGAAGTACTATATAATAATGTAGTTTACTCGTTAGTTTCATAACTCAAAAAAAAAGTCTCGTAGAACATACGAGACCTAAATATGTAAATTTTAATAAAGCTTATACGTTAGCAATCTCTTCAGAAATATATTCGCCTTTAGCAAGCTTTACTTTTATTTCAGAAAAAGATTTAATTGTATATTCTACTTCTTCTATTGTATGAACTGCGGTAGGGATTAAACGAAGTAAAATCACTCCTTTTGGTACAACAGGATAAGTAACAATAGAACAGAAAATACTGTAATTTTCTCTTAAATCGAAAGTTAGATTTGTTGCTTCACCAACTCCACCCGAAAGATAAACTGGGGTTACAGCAGATTGTGTGTTTCCTAATTCGAAACCAGCATTTTTTAAACCTGCTTGTAGTACATTGGCAATAGCCCAAAGCTTGTCTTTTTGCTCTGTTCCTCTGCGCATAATCTCTAAACGCTTAATAGCTCCAATAACCAAAGGCATAGGAAGAGATTTTGCGAAAATTTGAGAACGCATGTTATAGCGAAGGTATTCTACAATATCTTCAGTAGAAGATATGAAAGCTCCTATAGAAGCAAAAGATTTAGCGAAAGTACCAAAATAGACATCTATTTCATCTTGACAGTCTAATTCTTCACCTGCACCACGACCTTCAGCACCCATAGTACCAATTCCGTGCGCATCATCAACAAAAAGTCTAAAGTTGAATTTCTTCTTTAATTCTGCAATACCTTTTAAATCTCCCAAGTCGCCAGACATACCAAACACACCTTCGGTAATCACAAGGATACCACCGCCAGTTTGTTCAATCATTTTCTCAGCTCTTACAAGTTGCTTTTCAAGGTTCTCTATATTGTTATGTGGAAACACAAATCTTTTCCCTTGGTGTAAACGAACACCATCTAAAATACAAGCATGGCATTCACTATCGTAAACAATAACATCATGTCTATCTACCAAAGCATCAATTGCAGAAAGCATTCCTTGGTAACCGAAGTTTAATAGAATGGTATCTTCTTTTTGTACATAATCAGAAAGCCCTCTTTCAAGTTCCTCATGAGAATCGCTATTTCCCGACATCATTCTAGATCCCATTGGATAACCAAGTCCCCAATCTTTTGATGCTTGTGCATCTACTTCACGTACTTCTGGGTGATTCGATAATCCTAAATAGTTGTTTATACTCCATGTTAGGACTTCTTTTCCTCTAAACATCATCTTACTAGCAATTTCACCTTCTAGTTTAGGGAATGTAAAATAACCGTGAGCATCTTTAGCATGCTTACCTAAAGGACCACGATTATTTCTTAATTTCTCAAATAAATCCATTTTTGTTTCGTTAGGAATTTTGGCAAAAGTACAAATACATCTGTTCTAGACAAAATTGTGAACGATAAGTAGTTGTATTTTTTCTTTTTTTTCTTTTAAATTATATATTTGCACCATGATAAAAAGCAACATTTTATTTATTTTAGGTTTCTCAGCTATTGTATTCAGCTCTTGTAGCGAATACCAAAAGGTTTTAAAGAGTACCGATTTAGACTTTAAATACGAACAAGCAGTAAAACTGTTTGAAGACGAAGAGTATGTTAAAGCTTTTCCTTTGTTAGATGAACTTCTATTGTTATTTAGAGGTACAGACAAAGCAGAAGATGTTTATTATTACTACTGTAAAGCAGAATACGAAAAAGGAAATCTACTTTCCTCAGCTTATCATTTTAAGAACTTTTCGAGTACTTATAAAGACAATGTTAGGGCAGAAGAATGTGCTTATTTAGCTGTTTACTGTCATTTTTTGCTTTCTCCTAAGTATAGTTTAGATCAAACGAACACTTATAAAGCATTAGATGAAGTAAAAATATTTTTCGACAAATACCCAAATAGCACCTACACCTCTTCGTGTAACGACCTGAAAACAAAGCTTTCAGACAAATTAGAGAAGAAGTCATTCGAAAATGCAAAGCTCTATTATACGACTCAAAATTATAAAGCTGCAATTCACGCATTTAATTTAGCACTTCAAGAGCATCAAAGTTCGATATTTAAAGAGGAAATCTTATTTTTGCAGTTGAAAAGTTATTTCTTCCTCGCTCAAAACAGTGTGGAGGAGAAAAAGGACAAACGGATTAAAGATACAATTATCGCCTTTAATCAGTTTAAAAATACACACCCAGAAAGTGAGTATTTACAAGAGTCGAAGAGAGTTTTTAAACAAGTGAAATTGCTGAGAAATAAATAGCACATACTTATCTTATGGATTACAAAAAAACAAACGCAACTAAATCAACTGTCACGAATAACACAAAGTTATTTGAAGATAGAGTAGGAAACATCTATTCTGCAATTGTTGCACTAGAGAAAAGATCGAACCAAATTAGTTCTGAACTAAAGGAAGAGTTGTTAGGTAAATTAGATGAATTTGCTACTCAAAACGACAATTTAGATGAGATTTTCGAAAACAAAGAACAAATAGAGGTTTCTAAGTTTTACGAAAAATTACCTAAATCAACTTTAATTGCTACTAGTGAATTGCTTAATGACGAGCTTTTTATTAAAGATGGCAAAAAAGAAGCTTAAATAACTTAAATGCTTCGCGGAAAAAATATCCTTATTGGGATTACTGGCGGTATAGCTGCCTATAAATCTGCTCATTTAGTTAGAGAATTCATAAAAGCAGGAGCGAATGTAAAATGCATTCAAACTCCTGCTTCTAAGAATTTTATTACACCTCTTACTCTTGCTACCTTATCTAAAAACGAAGTCTTCTCAGAATTTACTACTGACGAAGAAAACCCTCGTTGGAACGACCATGTTACTTTAGGACTCTGGGCAGACCTTTTTATTATTGCTCCAGCCACTGCAAATACACTCGCTAAAATGAGTCAAGGTATATGTGACAACCTTTTAATGGCGACTTACCTTTCGGCTAAATGCCCTATTTATTTTGCTCCTGCAATGGACTTGGATATGTACAAACATCCATCTACAGCAGAAAGTTTACAAAAATTACAGTCTTTTGGCAATACTATAATTCTACCTGAAAGTGGAGAGTTAGCAAGTGGTTTAGTTGGCCTAGGTAGAATGGCAGAACCCGAAAATATTTTCAACTTTATTATTGCTGATTTAAACGAAAAACTCCCCTTAAAACACCACAGCGTTTTAATTACAGCTGGACCTACTTACGAAGCCATAGATCCTGTTCGGTTTATTGGAAATAGATCTTCTGGGAAAATGGGCGTAGAGTTGGCATTAAATTTAGCGAATAAAGGAGCGGAAGTAAACCTTATTCTCGGTCCTTCACTTATATCTGTATCACATAATAATATTGTAGTAAGTAATGTTGAGTCTGCTAAAGAAATGTATTCTACAGCAATGGGATTCTTTAAGAATAGCACTATTGTAATAGCAGCAGCAGCTGTTGCAGACTATACTCCAAAAGTTGTAAGTGCTCAAAAAATTAAAAAGGAACTAGCCACTCCTGTTATTGAGCTCATTAAAACTAAAGATATTTTAGCAGAAATGGGTGCACAGAAAACAAGTCAATTTCTTGTTGGTTTTGCATTAGAAACGCATAACGAAATTAAAAATGCTAAATCAAAATTACAAAGTAAAAACCTAGATCTAATTGTACTTAATTCTTTAAACGATAAAGGTGCATGTTTTCAAAGCAATACAAATAAGATTACGATACTTACTAAAAGCAATAAAAAGCTTAGCTTTGAGTTAAAGTCTAAGCAAGATGTTGCGGAAGATATCGTCAATACAATCTTAACTAAAATCAATGCGTAAAGTTTATACAGTTGTACTATTATTCTTAAGTATTTTGGAAATAAATGCACAAGAATTAAACTGCAGAATCCAAATTAATTCACAGCAAATTAAAGGAACAAACCGACAGAAATTTACTTCTATGCGGACTGCACTTTTTGAGTTTATGAATACTACTAGATGGACAGAAGATGTGTATTCAAACGAAGAAAGAATAGAATGTAATGTTATTATAAATTTAACCAAAGAGGTAGGAGCAAATGGCTATGACGGTAATATTACCGTAAAATCTACAAGACCTATTTATAGAGCTTCTTATAATTCGCCAATTTTAAATATTGTAGATAGCGATTTTAGCTTCGAATATATAGAGAATCAAACACTCGAATTTAACGAGCACAACCACACCTCAAACTTAATTTCAACACTTGCTTATTATGCTTATATAGTTATTGGAATGGACTACGATACATTTTCGCCTTTAGGTGGAGAAGTGTGTTTTTTAAAAGCAAATAAGGTTATTAATAATGCTCAAGCAGACAATAAAGCTACCGGATGGAAGCCTTACGAAGGAACGTTTAATAGGTATTGGTTGGTTGAAAACTTATTACACAACGATTTTAAACCCTTAAGAAATGGTATGTACAGCTACCATATTGATGGTTTAGATGTATTAGGTGATCAAGCTGAAGCTGGAAGAGATGAGATTACTGCTGCTTTGTATAGTGTAAAAAGTAGTGCTGATAAAAAACAAAATTCTTACTTACTCAAAGTGTTTTTTGATGCGAAAGCTACAGAAATTACCAAAATATATTCTGATGGTTTTATTACCAATAAAAATGAGTTGGTACAAATGCTTAAGCAAATAGATCCTGCAAACACTGGAAAGTGGGAGAAAATGCTACAAGAACAAGGAAAGTAATTTTATGCTCAAACAACTTTCAATAAAAAATTACGCCATTATCGATTCTTTAGAAATCGATTTTAATCAGGGCTTTAGTGTTTTAACAGGAGAAACAGGTTCTGGTAAATCTATTATTTTAGGAGCTTTACAATTGTTAATGGGGCAAAGGGCAGACTCGAAATCTATATTAAACACTAAGCATAAATGTATTATTGAAGGCGTTTTTTCGATTAAAAACTTCAATTTAGAAAAATTCTTTAGCAGCAATGATTTAGATTTTGAGCCTGAAGAAACAATTATAAGAAGAGAAATTTCAGCAACAGGAAAATCAAGAGCGTTTATTAACGATAGTCCGGTAAGTCTAAGTATTTTAAAAGAAGTATCGGTACATTTAATTGACATTCATTCTCAGCATCAAACAGTACTTTTAAACAAGGCTAACTATCAATTGCAATTGGTTGATACTTTGGCTCAGGTTTCTACTTCCACACATTCGCAAACGTTAAGTGAATATCAAGAACAATTTGCAACTTTGAAAGCTCTAGAAAATGAGCTAAATAAAGTTTTAACAGAAGGTGATGAGTCTAAAACTCAACTGGATTATTTAGCCTTTTTACACAATGAACTTGAAGAAGCAAATTTGGTTAAAGGAGAAAAAGAACTCTTAGAAAATCGAGTTAAACTTGCAGAAAACAAAGAGGAAGTTAATGCGGTTTTGCAAAAAGTGAATTTTGTATTAGAAACAAATCATAGTTCTGAACCTCTAAATACACAGTTATTTAATCTTATTCAAGACCTACAAAGCATTAGTACTTATAATGAACGTTATGCTGATTTATCGGAACGATTAAATAGTACCGTAATCGAATTAGCTGATATTTCTAAAGAAAGCGAAGCCTTACTGTCTGCATCCGACGGGGAAGGAGTAGATATTGAAAGTAGTAAAGAAAAACTGAATTTAATTAACCAACTAGAACAAAAACATCGAGTTGCTAGTTTTGATGAATTGCTAGATAAGTTTGATGAGATAGGAGAGAGCCTTCATAAAATAGCTTCTATAGAAAGTACTATTGAAGATTTAGAGAATTCAATTAAAAAAATAAAGCTCAAACTCATAAAAATGGCTGCTACTATAAGTAGTAACCGTAGTTTAGTAGGCGAAAACATAGAAGGTTTTATAGTTTCGACCTTAGTAGAATTGGGCATTAAAAATGGGCAATTTAAAGTACATATTACCAACAAATCGGAATTAAACGAATTTGGAGCTGATGCAGTTAGCTTTATGTTCTCTGCAAACAAAGGTGTCGAATTACAAGACATGTCTAGGGTAGCTTCGGGTGGAGAAACCTCTAGGTTGATGTTGGCTATAAAAGCACTAATGGCAAAACATTTAGCATTACCTTGTTTAGTTTTAGATGAGATTGATACTGGTGTTTCTGGCGAAATAGCAGGTAAAATAGCTAAAGTACTTACCGAAATGGCTACAGAGATTCAATTAATTGTAATAAGTCATTTGCCGCAGGTAGCTGCAAAAGGAAATACGCATTATAAAGTAGAAAAAATTGACGTAGCAGGCAAGACTCAAACACAAATTAGAGAATTGACTGAAAACGAACGCGTAGATGAACTCGCTAAAATGCTTAGTGGTGAACGCATTAGCGAAGCTGCATTAGAAAATGCAAAAGCACTTATGGCGAATCATTAGGTAAAGGATAATTTCAATTATATTTGTTAAAATTAAAACAGAATAGCATGTTATTAAAAGGAAAAAAAGGTATTATTTTCGGAGCATTAGATTCTAAATCTATTGCATGGAAAGTTGCCGAAGAAGCAAAAAGACAAGGTGCTGAATTTGTTCTTACTAATGCTCCAATCGCAATGCGAATGGGTGCTATTAATGAATTAGCTGAAAAATGTAATGCAGAAATTATTCCTGCAGACGCTACTTCGATGGAAGATCTTGAAAACCTATTTGTTAAATCTCAAGAGATTTTAGGAGGTAAAATTGATTTCGTTTTACATTCTATAGGAATGTCTATAAACGTTCGTAAAGGAAAGCACTACACAGATTTAAGTCACGACTTCATGATTAAAGGAATGGATGTTTCTGCTATGTCTTTTCATAGAGTTATGCAAACAGCCATGAAATTAGATGCAATGAACGAGTGGGGTTCTATAGTAGCCTTATCTTATATAGCTTCGCAACGTACGTTCCCAGACTATAACGATATGGCAGACAACAAAGCCTATTTAGAATCTATTGCTCGTAGTTTTGGTTATCATTTTGGGAAACAAAAGAAAGTTCGTGTAAATACAATTTCTCAATCGCCAACCTTAACTACTGCTGGTAGTGGTGTTAAAGGTTTTGATGGGTTCTTTAAATACGCAGATATGATGTCTCCTTTAGGAAATGCTCCTTCTGAAGATTGTGCTAACTATGTAATTTCTTTATTCTCTGATTTAACTCGTATGGTTACCATGCAGAATTTATTCCACGATGGAGGATTCTCTTATACAGGTGTTAGTCAGGAAGTAATGGATAAATTTGTAGATAAAGAAGAGTAAGCTAAAATATTGAACAAAAAAAATGGAGACTTTAAGTCTCCATTTTTTTTTGTTCAATTGTGCTACTAAGCAGGTTTATCACTAGGCTTATCTTTCTTTGTTTTTTTAGCTCGTGGCTTAGTTACTTTAATTTTAATCGCTTTCTTTTTTTCATCAAAATCAACTAAAACCTTATCTCCATCAGTAATATTTTTAGAAATTATAGCTTCTGCTAGTATATCTTCTACATATTTCTGAATCGCTCTTTTTAACGGTCTTGCACCGTAAGAAGAATCAAAGCCTTTTTCTGCAATAAAATCTTTTGCTGCGTTTGTAATCTTAGGAGCATAACCCATATTTTTAATACGAACAAAGAGTTTTTTTAATTCAATATCTATAATCTTATGAATATCCTCTTTGGTAAGTGTATTAAATAAAACTACATCGTCTATACGATTTAGAAATTCTGGAGCAAATGCTTTTTTAAGCGAACCCTCAATTACACTTTTCGTATATTCATCAATACTGTTTTTCTTTGCAGCAGTACTAAATCCAACTCCTGTACCGAAATCCTTTAGCTTCCGAGTTCCAATATTGGAAGTCATGATAATGATCGTGTTTTTAAAATCAATCTTGCGACCTAGGCTGTCTGTAAGAATACCATCGTCTAAGGCTTGTAACAATAAGTTAAACACATCGGGATGTGCTTTCTCTATTTCGTCTAATAAAATTACAGAATAAGGTTTTCTTCTAACACGTTCCGTTAACTGTCCACCTTCCTCGTAGCCAACATAACCTGGAGGTGCTCCTATTAATCTAGAAATGGAGAATTTCTCCATGTATTCACTCATATCAATACGAATCATAGAAGATTCATTGTCGAAGAGTAATTTAGATAATTCCTTAGCCAATTGTGTTTTTCCAACTCCTGTAGGACCTAAGAAAATAAAGGAACCAATAGGTTTGTTAGGGTCTTTTAAACCAACTCTATTTCGCTGTATAGCAAGTACAATTTTAGAAACTGCTTCGTCTTGTCCTATTACATTTTCTTTTAACAGATCTGCCATCGCAGAAAGCTTATCATTTTCTTTCTCCGCAATTCTATTTACAGGAATACCTGTCATCATCGCAATTACTTCGGCTACATCTTGAGGTGTAACTGTTTCTCTGTGAGTTTTAACATCTTCTTCCCAAGCAATTTGAGCTTCTACTAAGTCATTCTCAGTTTGTTTTTCAACATCTCTTAATTCTGCAGCCTGCTCATAACGTTGTTTTTTAACAACATCAACTTTCTGATTTCTAATATCAATAAGTTTCGCTTCGAGTGCAATAATATTTTTTGGAACTTTAATATTGGTAATATGTACTCTTGCACCTGCTTCGTCTAAAGCATCAATTGCTTTATCGGGTAAATGTCTGTCGCTAATATATCTACTTGTTAAACTAACACAAGCCTCAAGAGCTTCGTGGGTGTAACTTACATTGTGATGAGCTTCGTAACGATCTTTAATGTTTTGAAGAATTTGTAAAGATTCTTCATCGGTTGTAGGTTCTACTAAAACCTTTTGGAATCTACGTTCTAATGCGCCATCTTTTTCAATATATTGCCTGTATTCGTCTAGCGTTGTGGCTCCAATACATTGTAGTTCTCCTCTCGCTAAAGCAGGTTTAAACATATTAGAAGCATCTAAACTTCCAGCTGCACCACCTGCACCAACAATAGTATGAATTTCATCGATAAATAAAATAATGTTTGGATTTTTCTCCAATTCATTAAGAACCGCTTTCATACGCTCCTCAAATTGTCCACGGTATTTTGTACCGGCAACTAACGAAGCAAGGTCGAGTGTAACAATACGTTTATCGAATAATACTCTAGAAACTTTTTTCTGAATAATTCGCAGGGCAAGACCTTCTGCAATCGCAGATTTCCCAACTCCAGGCTCACCAATAAGCATAGGATTATTCTTTTTTCTACGAGATAAAATTTGAGAAACTCGTTCTATTTCTTTTTCACGTCCAACCACAGGATCCAGCTTGTCGTCTTCGGCAAACTTTGTTAAATCTCTACCAAAGTTATCTAAAACGGGTGTTTTGGATTTTTTAGGAGTTTTAAATTTCTTCTCGCTTCTATAATCGCTAGATCCGCTAACATCAAACTCATCATCATTATCGTCAGATATGTTCTCTACTCTATAAGGTTCTTCGCCCTCATCATCACCTGTAATATCTTCAAACTGAGCTTTCACCATTTCGTAGGTTATATTAAGCTGCTCAAATAAGTGAGCCATAGGATCGGCATCGTTTCTTAAAATACACAGCAATAGGTGAGGAGTGCCAATTAGTTCGCTATTGTAGAGCTTCGCCTCTAAAAAGGTAGTTTTTAAAGCCTTTTCTGCTTGCTTTGTTAGCGGTATATTATCTGTAATAGATTTAGAGCTAGTGCTATCGCTACTGCATAAGTCTTCAATTCTTTTACGTAAAGGCTTTAAATCAACCCCTAAGTTTAGCATTATATCAATTGCGACACCTTCACCTTCTCTAAGAATACCTAGCAATAAATGCTCTGTACCTATATAACTATGCCCTAAACGAATTGCTTCCTCTTTACTAAACTGTATTACATCTTTTACTCTTGGTGAGAAATTATCATCCATAATCGTTCAATTTTTTACATCCATAATACACTTAAATTCAAAGATAAATACCTTTTGATAATAAAGGTAGTATATAAGTCACTTTTTTTAACATTTTAACGCAATAAATTGTTAATTATTTCCCATTTACATAGGTGTATTTAAAAGCAATTTAGTCTATATTCGTGTGTCTTAATAGATAGAAAAGAATACAAATCTTAATTGCTAAGTAAATGGCTGAAGGAGAAAAGATTATACCTATAAATATAGAGGATGAAATGAAATCTGCATACATCGATTATTCGATGTCTGTGATTGTTTCTCGTGCTTTACCAGATGTTAGAGATGGATTTAAACCTGTTCACCGAAGAGTTCTTTTCGGAATGCATGAATTGGGAATTCGCGCAACAGGTGCACATAAAAAATCCGCAAGAATTGTTGGGGAAGTTTTAGGTAAGTATCACCCCCATGGTGATTCGTCTGTTTACGACTCTATGGTACGTATGGCCCAAGATTGGTCTTTGCGTTATATGTTAGTTGATGGACAAGGTAACTTTGGTTCTATTGATGGCGATAGTCCTGCAGCAATGCGTTATACGGAGGCAAGATTAAAGAAGATTTCTGAAGAAATGTTGAAAGACATCGATAAGGAAACTGTTGACTTTAGATTAAACTTTGATGACTCTTTACAGGAACCTACAGTACTTCCTTCTAGAATACCGAACTTATTAATAAACGGTGCTTCTGGTATTGCAGTAGGTATGGCAACCAATATGCCACCGCATAACCTAACCGAAATTGTGAATGCTATTATTGCTTATATAGGCGATAATGATATTGACACGGAAGGTTTAATGAATTACGTTAAAGCACCAGATTTTCCTACTGGTGGTACTATTTACGGTTACGATGGTGTTAAAAACGCTTTCGAAACTGGAAAAGGTAGAATTGTATTAAGAGCTAAAACTACTTTTGAGGAAGTTGATGGGCGCGATTGCATTATCGTTACCGAGATTCCTTATATGGTAAACAAAGCCGATATGATTAAGAAAACGGCCGACTTAGTTAACGATAAAAAGTTAGAAGGTATTTCTGATATTCGTGACGAATCTGACCGTAATGGTATGCGTATCGTTTACATTCTTAAACGTGATGCTATACCAAACATTGTATTAAATAAACTCTTTAAGTACACGTCTCTACAAAACTCATTTTCAGTAAATAACATTGCCCTTGTAAAAGGAAGACCAATGTTACTTACGCTTAGAGAAATGATTAAATACTTTGTAGAACACAGACACGAAGTAGTAGTTCGTAGAACAGAATACGAACTTAGACAAGCCAATAAAAGAGCTCATATTTTAGAAGGTTTATTAATAGCATTAAATAATTTAGATGCTATTATCGCTTTAATAAAAGCCTCTAAAAATCCAGAAATTGCACGCGAAGCCTTAATTGCGAACTATTCACTTTCTGAGCTTCAAGCTAGAGCAATTTTAGATTTAAGACTCCAAAAACTTACGGGTCTTGAGCAAGATAAAATTAAAGAAGAGCATGCCGAATTAATGAAAGTTATATCTCATTTAGAAAATATTCTTGCCAACGAACCGTTGCGTATGGATATAATTAAAAATGAGTTAATTGATGTTCGCGAAAAATACGGTGATGAAAGACGCACTGAGATAGAATACGCTGGTGGTGACCTAAGTATTGAAGATATGATTCCTAATGCTGAGGTTGTAATTACAATTTCTCACCTAGGATATATTAAACGTACTTTATTATCGGAATATAAAACACAAAGTAGAGGAGGAGTAGGTTCGAAAGGAGTTACTACTAGAGATAAAGATTTTGTGGAACAAATATTTATGGCTACAAACCATAACTATATGTTGTTCTTTACCGAAAAAGGTAAATGTTTCTGGTTAAAAGTATATGAAATTCCTGAAGGTTCTAAAACCGCTAAAGGTAGAGCAATACAGAATTTAATTAACCTTGAGCCAGACGATAAGGTAATGGCATTCTTGAATGTTGACAACCTTAAAGACGAAGAGTACATTAATAATCATTATATTATTATGTGTACTAAGCGTGGTGTAATTAAAAAGACAACGCTAGAGTCTTACTCTCGTCCACGTATAAACGGTATTAATGCAATTGGTATTCGCGAAGACGATCAATTACTAGAAGCTAAATTAACAACAGGTGATTCTTTCATTATGTTAGCAGCTAAATCTGGTAAAGCAATACGCTTCCACGAAGATGCAACTCGCCCAATGGGTAGAAATGCTACAGGTGTAAGAGGTATTAGAATTGAAGATGCCGATGAAGTTATTGGTATGATTTGCGTTAACGATGTAGAATCTAATGTATTGGTAGTTTCGGAAAACGGATACGGAAAACGTTCTAATATTGATGACTACAGAATTACCAATAGAGGTGGTAAAGGAGTAAAAACAATTAGCATTACCGAAAAAACAGGTAATTTAATTGCCATTAAAAACGTTACAGATGAGAACGATTTAATGATTATTAAAAAATCTGGTGTAGCCATTCGTTTAGAAGTTGAACAAATGCGTGTAATGGGTAGGGCTACGCAAGGAGTTAGACTAATTACATTAAAGAGTAACGACTTTATTGCTGCTGTAGCAAAAGTAAATAAAGACGAGGAAGAAGAAGAAGTAGTAGAGGGGGAAGAACTTGCCGAGGGAGAAACTAAGGTAGAGTCGGAGAACTCTGAAGATACAAATACAGAAGAAAACAATTTAGAAGCCTAATATGAAAAAGGGAATTTTAATTGCAGCCGTAGCTTTACTTGCTGGTGAAGCATTTGCACAGAAATCGGATCTTACTAGTGCGATTTTATCGTACAGAAAACAAGATATGACTACTGCTAAAAAATACATCGATCAAGCTGATGTAAAACTTACAGATGGTGGAACTTTAAAAGCGAAAGATTTTAGTAAGTTTCTGTATCACAAAGGTTTAGTATACTTCTCTTTATATAATACTTCAATGGAGATTTCTTTGCTGGATGTTGCCGTAAGTGCGTATGAAAAGGACACCAATGCACCTGGTTCTACTTATTATAAAAAATCTGCAAACGAGTTGATACGTTGTGCAATTGCTTACAATAACGCAGCTTATGATAAATACGACTCAAAGGAATTTAGCGATGCTTTAAGCCTTTTTGAGAAGGTAGTTGCTGTTAACGCTTCTAATGCGATTGGAAAAATTGATACTTCAAATATCTTTAATGCATCCTTAATGGCTGTGCAAGCAAAGGATTCTGAAAAGTCTATTGAGTTACTTAGTCGTTTGTTAGAATTAGATCCTTCTAATGGAGAGTATCACATGTCGCTAGTAAAAGAGTATGGTAAAGTTGACAATGTTGAAGCTCAAATTGCAGCCTTAAAAAATGGTAGAGTATTGGCTCCAAATCATACAGGTTTAATTTTTGAAGAAGTAAATTATTATTTAGCTCAAAATGATAACGATGCTTTATTAAAGAGTTTAGATGTAGCAATTACAGCAGCTCCAGATAATAAAATTCTTCAATTTGCGAAGGGTATGGCTTTAGGAAATTTAAATAAATACGAAGAAGCTATTGTTGCTTACAAAGCTGCCATTGCAATTGATGCAGATTATTTTGATGCTTACAATAACTTAGCTGGTTTGTTTTTAGATCAAACAGTTGCTTTAATAGAGAAAATGAACTCTTTAGGTTTAAGCGATGCAGACCAAAAGAAATATACTGCTATTAAAAAGAAACGTAATAATTTATACGCTTCGGCTAAACCTTTCTTAGAAGAGGCTGTTCGCATTGACGATACTGCAGTTGAAGTTTTAAGCGCTCTTAAAGAGGTTTGTTACCAAACAGATGATATTGACTGTTGGAAAAGAACAAATTTGAGAATTAAAGAGTTACAGAAGTAATTTAAAAGAAAGGCGAGAACTGATTCTCGCCTTTCTTTTAAATACACTATTTAACATAATATATATTATAAGACTAATTGATGTTTAATAAATAGTTGAATATCAGTACGTATATTAAGACTTAAAGAAAATATGAATTCCTAAAGTCTCGTATGTATAATAATTT
>CESE01025631.1_pt1 | contig 26082 bp, 21 predicted proteins | sample 350271 | NCBI WGS metagenome assembly CESE01 (sample SAMEA2621536, study PRJEB7988) | marine metagenome | isolation source: saline water (ENVO:00002010), including | reverse complement strand
CATAGAAGGCGTTTCTATAGGAAGGTAACCGAAAGTTTGAAATGCTTTTTTAATCACTCCCATTAGGTAATTTCTCTTCAGCATTACTGCTGGAGAAAAATCTCTTGTTCCTTTGGGTATAGATGGTTTTTGTGCCATTTTATATGCTTTGCAAATTTAATTCTCTACGCTATTAATCTTAATGAAAGGAAGGCTTTATAAACCCGCTTTCAAAATTCCTTTACATATTTTTTTAACCATTGATGGACCTTCGTAAATAAAGCCAGAATAAACCTGAACTAAACTAGCTCCAGCTTTCATTTTTTCTATAGCATCCTCGGCAGTATAAATACCACCCACACCAATAATAGGAAAGGCTCCATTAGATTTCTGATGTAAGTAAGCAATAACTTCTGTAGAACGTGCTCTAACAGGTTTACCACTTAATCCACCTGCACCAATTGCATCAACTTCAGCCTTATCAGACTTTAACATTGAACGATCAATAGTAGTATTAGCTGCTATTATCCCTTCAATTTTAACCTCAGCAACTATCGCAATAATATCGTCTAATTGAGAGTCTGTTAAATCTGGAGCAATTTTTAATAAGATAGGCTTATGATTTGGTTTAGTAGCCATCTCATCTTTAAGCATTTTCAACAATGCCATAAGAGGTTCCTTATCTTGTAATGCTCTTAAATTTGGCGTGTTAGGCGAGCTTACATTCACTGCAAAATAATCTACATATTCATATAAAGCATTAAATGCTTTATAGTAATCATCATTCGCTAATTCGTTAGGAGTAATCTTATTTTTACCAATATTTCCACCGATTAAAACTTTCGTTTTACGCTTTTTTAAACGTGTTACTGCAGCTTCTACTCCCTCGTTATTAAAGCCCATTCTGTTTACCAAAGCAGAATCTTGTGGCAAACGGAAAAGTCTAGGTTTAGGATTCCCTTCCTGACCTTTGGGCGTAAGCGTTCCAATTTCTATAAATCCAAATCCTAAGTTAGCCAACTCGTCGTAGAGCTTTGCTTCTTTATCGAAACCAGCTGCTAATCCTACAGGATTATCAAATTCAAGTCCAAAAACAGTACGTTTTAAACGAGGATCGTTTACTTTATATAATACTCTGCTTAGACGAGAAAATCCAGGAATAGCATTTAAAACTTTTAGAGATTTAAAAGCAAAATGGTGAATTTTCTCTGGATCGAAACAGAAAAACAAGGGACGTATAATTGCTTTGTACATAGTGGATTTTATAAAGAGCAAAAGTAAGTAGAATCTTAAACCTTAGTAAGCATTTGTGTAATTAATAATTTCTTGGTTCTAATAAATTCCGATAAGTAAAGGGTTATGGTCTGAAGACCTAAAATAACTACTGTCAGAATTCTCAAATCTATAATCAACCCAGTTTGGGTAACTCGCATTAATATCTAGTACTTTGGATTCTTGAAGGCTCTCAATAAATGAACTGCTTACAAAAGCGTGGTCTAAATCGCCTTTCCTACCCTTATAAACATAAGAATGTTTTTGAGTAGGTAGTTTTAGTAGATTCTGAGATTGTAGTTTTTGAATAGGATCTTCCTCAGAATAGGCATTAAAGTCACCAAGTACAATTAGGTTATTAGTCAAATACAAAGAATCTATAATTGAAAGTAATGCCTCCGACTGTAGCCTTCGTTTTGTATTATAAGCTCCTTGTCCATCATTCTGATCTTCGTTTACCCCCTCTGCTCCTCTTGGACTTTTTGATTTAAAATGGTTTACCGAAACAACAAATTCTAAGCTATCTTGATATACAAATTCTTGAAAAAGTGGATTACGAGAGAAAATGGAATTACTATGATAAGTTCCTAATTTTGTAGTTTTAAGAATTGATGCATCGTAAATAACACCTGTTTTAATAACATCCTTTGCCGCCACACCATTAGACAACGCAACTTTGTAATGAGTTCTTTTGGAATTTAAATTTAAATATTCACAGAATTGAAAAATGGTACTCAAAGAATCTTCTCCATCATTTTCTATTTCCATTAATGCAATTATATCGGGATTGGCAAAAGAAATTGCACTAGCTAATTTTGTTAATTGTTTTTGATAATCTTGAAAGGTTTTTGCTCCACGAGGAGTGGGGAAATTCTCTCCTTCTCCATCGCCATTAAATAAGTTATGTAGGTTGAAACTCATTATTTTTAGCTGTCCATTTAACTCATAATTTAAATTTTGTTCTGGTACAGACACCTCTAAATCATTTATTAATCTGATGAAATATTTATCATTTTTTTGACAAACAAAACCTTTCACTCCATTTAATATCCCTCCCAACACTAAATCTTCTTTATCTAAATACAAATCAGCATCTATTGGGAAACGATTATTAGACAAATCATCTAATACAATAGAGTTCTGTATTTGCTCCTGATTATGCTTGAGTATTTTTGAAGCCTCATCTTGAGCATCGTAAATTTCTGTAGCTTGAATTAAAGGTATATTAGAAACGAGTATTTGTCCGTACTTTTCAAACGAATAGGAATCTGAAATTTGCAATTCGTTCTCGATGCTAACGATACAACCTTCTAGGCTTTCTAGCTCTTTAATACTAAAAGGAAATTTTAATTTCTGAGTTTTAAATGCATTGTTTTCAGAAAGCACTTCTATAGATTGTAAGCTGTCTAATCTAGTTTCATTTTTATACTCTATTACTTTTGCAGTAATCGTAATTTCATCTCCTAGATTAACTTTTCTTTTAGAATGAACAAAGATTCCACTAGAAGACAATAAAGCATCCTCCTGCATGAAAAAACCTCCCAGTTCTCCTTTCTCTTGAAAGTCACCAGAAACAATACCAGTTACTGTTATATAGGAATTTTCAAAAGAGTTTTCATCATTTTGAATTGTGGAAATATTCAAGTTTTTTGAGCAAGCACAAAGGAGTAAAACTCCAAAAAGTAGTGATAATTTATTCATTAGAATCTAGTTTTATAAGTTCGTCGCCAATTTGATAAGGTAAATACGTAATAATGAGTTGAAGCATTTCATCTGTTGTTTTCATACTTCCATTTCTACCCATAATAAACTGAGGTGGATTAAAAGGATTGTCCATATTATTCAATGTATTATCGAATAGGGCTTCCACTTTTATAATCGTTCCTTTTGGTAGATGAATAATTTGAGGGAATGTATAAAAATACTGCCATCTAAAGTTCCAATCCTTAATTTTAATTAGGGGTATAGTATCGCCTAGAGGTAAGACCGCAAAAGCTTTAAATTCCTTCCCTATAAGGTGCATATGTGGATTTAATGTCAATACCGAAATTGCCTCTGGTAATGTATATTCACTCCCAAACTCCTTAACTATATTAGGTGCGATTAGCAATGGCGGAGAAACAGGTGAAACTCCTTGGGTACCAATAATCAGTTCCTTAAGTGGACGTTTGGGTTTTTCTTTATCGAAATAAATATTAAAATAAGAATCATCCCAATCGTCTTTAGGCGAAGGACCGAAATGAAAATCTTTCACCAATAGTGCAGACTGCTTCGAGATTCTAGCACCACCAATACCTTCTGGATAAATAAAAGGTTCTACACCGGGTAAATAATTAGCAATAGATGGATTTAATATTGGGAAACCTCCATTTTCGTAAGGTATATTAAGTGCATAAAAAGCAGATGAATCTGTGTGATCTTCGCTGTTCACAAATGGAACTTGTAATAAATGTGAGTCTTTTGTTTCTTGATAAGTAAGTAAATGTGCATTTACATGATGTACTAATTGCTTATTGTCTGGCACAAATTCAACTAAACGAATGTTCGTATCTGAGGCAATCGTAAACGGAAATTTAGCAACCATAAACCGGTCTTTATTATCTCCTGGAATAAAGAAAGGCTTATTCATCTTAAGCACTAAATCGGGTTCACCTATACCCTGACGAATAACATCTACAAAATTGTAATTAGCAAATCCAAGTGTATCTCCAGGAGCAACTCCATGCAAATACCAATCATTTAAAATCGTTATTTCCTTTTCTGAAAGTGTTTTCTCACCAATAAAATGGCTATAATCTGTATCTGCTGGCCAAGGAGGCATATAGCCTGAACTCGTTACATGGGCAATCATCTTTGCTCTTTTGGCGACATCATGATATTTTACCATTGCAAAAGGAGCTGCTCCCCCTTTGTGGTGACAGGAGCTACAATTCTCAAAAATTATTGGAGCTACATCTTCTACAAAATTATACTGCTTGGTTTCTGTAGAACAAGAAGATATAATTAGAAGAATTACAAAACCCAGAACCTTATTCAATGAAACAGCCAATTGCTTTTGTTTTATGGATTTTTATAGGCTCTCCTGTTTGGTAAGCTTTTAGAGCATCTCTTAAATAATACTCAGTTACAAGCTGTCTTCTTCTTCCAAGCTCACCTAACCAATTATCGAACAACCCTGAATATAAAATATTATTATTTTCATCGATAAAAAACACTTCAGGGGTAATTGTAGCACCTAATTGATGGCTAAGAGAAAAGTCTGGGTCGTAAATAATATCTAAAGGTAAATTATAGGATTGTAAAAAAGAATCAACTTCTAAGATAGAATAGTAGGTTCCTGAAACAACGCCATAAAAGGCGACCTCATCATCAAAAGCAGATATTAACTCAGAAATATCTTTTGTATAATTTTTACAAAGAGGACAATCGGGCGACAACATAACTAAAACTTTAGCACGATTATTTGTTAGCGTATAATGAGGTTCTTGCATAAAATTACAAGAAGTAATAAGTACAAAAGCGGCAAAAAATAAATTCTGTTTTAAGTAATTTAACATTTATCAAATGTACTAAAATTGAATAGCATAAATAGAGAAGATAGAAACAATTAAGATTTGAATTGATTAAAATATAATATACTTGTCCGCAAGATTATATAGAGAAAAAGATGTCAAAATAGTCTTGATGTCAAAAGTTCATTTATGGACTGGTTAGAAATAAGTTTTGAGTTAAAAAACCAAATAAGAAAACCCAATTGTCACTTTGAGGTTTTTCGAAAAGCGATAATTTGATGATAACCGATTTACTATTGCTAGGTGGGGGATGGATAAATGGTTGGCTAACAAAAAAAACAAATATTTATTATACTACAACAAATAACAATATCACCTATTTTAGGCAAGGTTACTTCACAAAAAAACCAGTTCAAATGAACTGGTTTTTTTATGTTGTCGGGGTGGCAGGATTCGAACCTGCGACCTCCTCGTCCCAAACGAGGCGCGATGACCGGGCTACGCTACACCCCGTAGCAATTGTGGTGCAAATATATACAATAGCTATTGTAAAGCAAGTATGGCAGACTAAATTTTCATTTAATTTAAAATGTCATAAATAAGCAGTTAATAACAAGAAAAAAAAACAAGTAACAGAAATAAAAAACACACTAAACAGCTAGTAATAAAGCTCCTAAAAAAACAATGTATTATTTTTTAATTTAATTACTAAATATCATAGGTGAAGAATAGGCGTAATATAGCAACAGTCTTTTCGTTTGCATATATAAATTATATTAAAACCAAATAAACTTACATCGTAATCCTAACAAATATTGATTTTAGAACTTCAACAATTTCATTTAATAATTTACCTATTTTTGCAACAAAGTGTATTAGATGAAAAAATTTGACATCCCCAATTATTACCGATCTTCTATTATTGGGAAGATTAAAGAAATTAGACAAAAAAAAGATCCACGTAAAAAGGATTTTACCCCTACTAGTTTAGACTTTGGAACGGTACGATTTCATATATCCCGTCATTTTGGCTTTTGTTTTGGGGTAGAAAATGCCATTGAAATTTCGTATAGAGCTATAGAAGAAAATCCTAACAAACGTATATTTCTACTAAGCCAAATGATTCACAATCCCGACGTAAATGATGATTTACAAAATAAGGGAATTCGTTTTATTATGAATACGCTCGGAAAGCAATTTATAGAATGGGATGAAATTACTGCTGATGACATTGTTATTATTCCAGCATTTGGAACCACACTAGAAATTCTAGATTTATTAGAGAAAAAAGGGGTGTCCACAAAAAAATACGACACCACTTGCCCTTTTGTAACAAGAGTTTGGAAACGTGCCGATCAGCTTGGAAAACAAAAGAACACCATTATTATTCATGGAAAATACAAGCATGAAGAAACTAGAGCAACCTACTCCTACAGCAAGAAAAATGCTCCTTCTATAATTATTAAAGATATGAAAGAAGCTATAGTTTTATCTGAATTTATTTTAGGTAAAAAGGATTTATCGGAATTTGAAAGTACATTTAAAGATAAATTTAGTCCTAATTTTAATCCAGAAAAAGATTTAGACAAAGTTGGAGTTATTAACCAAACGACTATGTTAGCTACAGAAACAGAAGCTATTTCTAACTTTCTTAAAAAAGTAATGCAAGAGAAATTTGGTTTAGAAAACACTAAGAATCATATGGCAGATACTAGAGATACACTTTGTTATGCGACAAACGAAAATCAAGATTCTACTTATGGACTTCTAAAAACAAAAGCAGACTTAGCAATAGTTGTGGGTGGATATAACAGCTCCAACACCTCTCACATAGTTGAGCTTTGCGAAGAAAAGCTGCCCACCTATTTTATTAGCAATTCATCAGAAATAATTAGCAAAAAGGAAATTCAACATTTTAATTTCACTAATAAAGAACTACTAAAATCTGAAAATTATATTCCTCAAAAAGAAGTAGTAGATATTATATTAACAAGTGGTGCATCTTGCCCAGATACGGTGGTAGAAAATGTACTCAAAAAGATAATAACCTTCTTCCCAAATGCGAAATCGACTGATGAGGTACTAAAAAACATTAATATAGATTAAGTTACCAACACCTATCTATTATGAAATTCGTAAAAAATATATTTGAAATTATTTGGACAGTCTGGAGTATGGTCGTAGCTCTAATGATTGTTCTGATAAACCTTCCAATATTGCTATTTTTCATTTTTATATGGGGCGAAAAAGAAAGTAGGATTGTTGACTATTATCTTCGTTTTTGCTGCAGATTAATTCTAATTTCTTGGGGAATAAAAATGGTTTTTATACGAAATCCTAAATTAGATTATTCTAAATCCTATATCTATATAGCTAACCATCGTTCATATTTAGATGTCTTTATTGCTATAATGGGCATTAAAAGTTACAAAAAGTTTTTAGGAAAAGCTGAAGTATTTGACTGGCCAATTATTGGTTTTTTAGCGAAACGATTAGGGCATATTCCAGTAAAACGAGAATTAGAAGAAAATAGAGAGAAAAGCTATCAACGTATTTTAAACGTAGCTAAAAGTAATACTTCATTATTCTTATGTCCTGAAGGAGCGATTTTTATGAACGATGAACTTCTAAACGAAATGCGAAATGGAGCTTTTAGAGTCGCAATAGAAAGTAAGTTACCAATTGTAGCAATAACGATGGTAAATGCTGGGGAGCTTTTCCCTCCTCATAAATTTCGTATCAGACCAGGTAAATGTATTAATTATCTATCTGCTCCGTTCGAAACGAAGACTTTAACCATCGAAAATATAGATACGCTGAGGGATTCTGTGAAGAATGAAATATTAAATAATTTAGTAAAACATTACCCAAAAGGTAAATACCCAATAGAATTTAATCCAAACGATTATCAGGAGTCAGTCTATTTAGATACCCTTAAAAAAGAATAATACTCGTATATATTAAGCCAAAACAAATATAGTATATCATAGTGTATTCGAAGATATTTAGTCAGCAAAAGACTATATTTACCGACTTTAATAAATCATTACCATTCATTAATACCGATTCTACGGTTTTTTTTAAATATACAACACATGTCGTCTAAAATTATTTATACTCATACCGACGAAGCTCCTGCTTTGGCTACAAAATCTCTTCTACCAATTGTTCAAGCATATGCAAAGCAATGCGGAATTGAAATGGAAACCAAAGATATATCTTTAGCAAGTAGAATTCTTGCTAAGTTCCCAAGCTACTTAGAACCAGAACAACAAGTTGTAGATGCTTTAGTTGAACTAGGCGAATTAGTTAAAAATCCTGAAGCAAACATTATAAAACTTCCTAATATTTCTGCTTCTGTACCACAATTAATCGCTACCATAAAGGAGTTACAAACTGCTGGTTTTACAGTACCGAACTATCCTGATACACCTATAAATACCGAAGAAGAAAGTATAAAAGCTTCTTACGACAAGATTAAAGGATCTGCTGTAAATCCAGTATTAAGAGAAGGAAACTCAGACAGAAGAGCTCCAAAACCAGTGAAAGCTTATGCAAGGCAAAATCCACATTTTATGGGGAAATGGTCTGCAGATTCTGCTTCTCATGTTTCTACAATGAGTTCTGGTGATTTTGCTTCTAACGAAAAATCAGTAACAATAACTAAGGCTGACGAAGTGAAAATTCAATTTGTTGGAGCAAACGAAACTCGCATTTTAAAAGATTCTATTTCTGTTTTAGACGGTGAGATTATTGATGGGACTGTGATGAGTAAAAAAGCTCTACTATCCTTTCTAGAAGAACAAATTAAAGACGCTAAATCTAAGGGAGTCTTGTTTTCTTTACACCTAAAAGCTACTATGATGAAGGTTTCAGACCCTATTATATTTGGGCATGGTGTAAAGGTTTTTTTTAAATCAGTTTTCGAAAAATATGGAACAGAATTAGATAAATCTGGAATAAATGTAAATAATGGTTTTGGAAACTTATTAGGTAATTTAAGCGAACTTTCGCCATCTATAAGAAATGAAGTTAAAGCAGAAATTAAAAAATGCTTCGATGAAGGTCCAGATATAGCCATGGTAGATTCTGATAATGGAATCACAAATTTACATGTACCTAGTGACATCATTATTGATGCCTCAATGCCTGCCATGATCAGAAATTCTGGTCAGATGTGGAACAAAGAAGGGAAGCCTCAAGATACAAAAGCAGTAATTCCAGACAGTTCTTATGCTGGGATTTACCAAGCAACAATAGATTTCTGCAGAGAAAATGGAGCTTTCGATCCTACAACAATGGGAACTGTTCCTAATGTAGGTTTAATGGCTCAAAAAGCTGAAGAATACGGTTCGCACGATAAGACATTCGAAATTGCTGCTGCTGGAAAAGTTCAAGTTATTGATGCTGCAGGAACTATTTTAATTGAACACGATGTAGAAGAAGGTGATATTTGGAGAATGTGTCAGGTTAAAGACTTACCAATTCAAGACTGGGTAAAATTGGCCGTTAAAAGAGCACGAGCAACAAAGGTCCCTACGCTATTTTGGTTAGATGAAAACAGAGCTCACGATGCACAGTTAATTATAAAAGTAAAGTCTTATTTACTAGATCTCAATATCGAAGGATTAGACATTAGAATTCTTTCTCCAATAGAAGCTACTAAAGTTTCTCTTAGAAGAATGAAAGATGGAGAAGATACAATTTCGGTTACCGGAAATGTATTAAGAGATTACAATACCGACCTCTTCCCAATTTTAGAATTAGGAACAAGTGCAAAAATGTTATCTATCGTTCCTTTGATGAATGGTGGTGGCTTATTTGAAACAGGTGCTGGTGGTTCTGCTCCAAAACACGTTCAACAATTTAATAACTCAAATCATCTAAGATGGGATTCTTTAGGTGAGTTTTTAGCTCTTGCGGTTTCTTTTGAACACGAGGCTGAAACAAATAACAATCCAAAAGCAAAAATTTTAGCTGACACCTTAGATAAAGCAACTGTTTCATTACTTCAAAATGGTAAATCGCCATCAAGAAAAGTTAATGAATTAGACAATAGAGGAAGTCATTTTTACATTGCTATGTATTGGGCACAAGAATTAGCTAAGCAAAGTATGGATAGAGATTTACAAGCTAAATTCGCTCCAATTGCAGCATCGCTTCTTAACAACGAAACAAAAATTGTTGATGAATTGAATTCTGTACAAGGAAATGCTGTGGATATTGAAGGTTACTACGCTCCGAATACTGCTAAAACAGTAGATTCAATGAGACCTAGTTCAACCTTAAACGAAATTATTAACGCAATTTAAGAGTTTATCCTCACAAAACAAAAGCCCTCATTTCTTAAGAAATGAGGGCTTTTATTTTTCTAATAATTCACCTATATAATTCAAAAAAAGCATTCGTAACCGAGAAGATTTTTCAAATTACTTAATAGTCATTTCATCAAGTAGATAACCAGCACCCGCAAACTTATCTACTATAAATAAAATATAACGAGCATCTACCATAATGTTTCTACAACGAGAAGCATCGTAATTTATATCACTCATAGTTCCTTCCCAAGCTCTGTCAAAATTTAAACCTACAAGCTCTCCTTTAGCGTTTAAAGCAGGGCTTCCAGAATTACCTCCTGTAGTATGGTTTGTAGCAATAAAACAAACAGGAAGTTTCCCATTATCATCTGCATAAGGTCCAAAATCTTTAGACTCGTATAATTCAATTAACTTTTTTGGTAAATCGAATTCATAATCTCCAGGAACATACTTCTCCATCATACCATCCGAGTAAGTAATATGACCATAAGAAATAGCATCTAAAGGAGAAACCCCTTGTACTTGTCCGTATGCTAAACGCAAGGTACTATTTGCATCAGGGTAGTAATTTCTATAATCTGGAAGTACTTCCATCATCGCTTTTAAGTACGATCTATCAACAGTCTCCAACTCATCTTCTAAAGCCCAGTAGTCGCCATATATAACAGTTCTATAATGTCCGTATAATGATGAAGCAACTTTATAGGCTGGGTCTTTAGATAGCTTCTTTTGAATCTTTTTTGTGGATAAAGTAAATAAAGCTTCTAACTTTTCTTTATTTCCGAAGTAAGATTTCGAAAACACTTCTTCCGCAGAATAGGTATCGCCTTTAAAGTAGGCAGGTAAATATTCTGAATCCGCTTGCTCTAGGGCATATTTTTCAAACAAAGCATCAAATAACAATTCGTCAGTATGCGCATCGTAGTTTTTAAAATGCTTCGTAATAGACTTTTTAAAATTCTCTAGATCATTAATATCTCCAGAGCCAACAAACTTAGATACTTTGTTTGCAAAATTTATTATTTCTACACCACGATACGCAACTTCAATAAAGTAATCTCTTGCCATTGCGAGGTCTTCCAATTGATTGTATAGAGAATCGTACAAGGTTAAAAGGCCTGCGTAATTAGCATATTTTCCATCTGAATTTACCGCATCCATAAAAGCTTGTTCAAACTCTCGCTTGCGCTTTAAACCTTGTGTTTTTTGAATACCCGTATTTTCTCCAATCCATTTTTTATAATAATTGGCTACACTAGCATATTTTGAAGCGTACTTAATACGAACCTCATTAGAAGCACGCATTTCTTTATCCATTATCTCTAAAGCTGTTTTTCGAATAGAAATTTTTGCAGGATTTAATACTTGTGTAATTTGTTTAACTGCAACAGCAGGTAGATACTCATCTGTTCTACCAGGAAAACCATAAACCATAGTAAAATCGCCTGGTTTAACACCTTTAGTAGAAATATCTAAATGCTTATAAGGCGTATAAGGCACATTGTCTTCTGCGTATTCTGCTGGATTATTATCCTTATCGGCATAAATCCTAAACATTGAAAAATCTCCGGTATGACGAGGCCACATCCAATTGTCGGTATCCGAACCAAACTTACCAATAGAAGAAGGTGGAGCGCCAACCAAACGAACATCTTTAAAAGTTTCGGTAACAAACATAAAGTAACGATTTCCTTTAAAGAAAGGTTTTATCATAGCTTCATAATGCGTTCCTTCTAGCTCAATAGAAATTAAAGAATCACCTAAAGACTTAATCATTTCTCGGCGTTCTGTTTCTGTCATGTCAGCAATTTCATTTGCCAATACATCAGCCGTAACTTCTTTCATGTATTTAATAAAAGTGGCTGTTAATCCTTCATTTGTTAATTCTTCAGAACGATCTTTAGCCCAAAACCCATTACTTAAATAATCGTGTTCTACAGAGGAATGAGATTGTATTTGCCCATAACCACAATGGTGATTTGTTAATAACAAACCTTCTGCAGAAATAATCTCTGCTGTACAGCCACCACCAAAATGAACAATTGCATCTTTTAAACTACCATTATTAATAGCGTAAATATCTTCGGCAGTAAGCTCTAAGCCCATAGCTTGCATCTCAGCTTCATTAAGCTGTTGTAAAAACATTGGAAGCCACATACCTTCTTTGGCTACCATATTTAATGAGCAAAGCATGAAAATGCTAAGAATAATTCTTTTTAGACTTTTCATTTTAAAAGAAATAAGGTTTAATTTTAGTATTAAAATTTTCAGGAATCAAACAAGGTTTTCCTGTAGCACAATCTACAAACACCAAGGTCGTTTCTGCTACTGTTGCAATCTTACCTTTTGGATTTAACAATTCGTATTCAAAATAAATACGAGTACCAGGCATTTTACAAACCTTAGTTATTAGGGTAATTTCATCATCATAAAAAAGAGGTTTTATATACTTTAGTTTTAAATCGAGTACGGGCATCATTACGCCAGAATCTTCCATCGCTTTATAAGAAAGTCCTAAGCTACGCAGTGCCTCTACCCTACCCATTTCTAGGTATTTTGCATACTGACCGTAATACATATACCCCATTTTATCGGTGTCGGAATATAATACTCTAAATTTTATTTGATGTTCGAACATAATTGTAAATTGTGATGCGAATTTATTTAATCTTTACCAAAGAATCCTTAACATTAAGAATTATTCTACATTTCATTTTAAACAATACCATGAAAATTAATTTATTTAGCCTATTTGTCTGCTTTTGTTGTATTTCGTGCAACCAAAATTCAGACTTACCGATTTTTATAAGCGGTAATAGTATTCCAATTGACTCAGTAGTAGGTAAAGACAATTCAATTATTAAACTTTATGAACCTTACAAAATTGGTTTAGACAGTATAATGAATGAAGTTTTATGCTACTCTCCCTATTTTCTTGAAAAATCAAAACCAGCATCTCGCCTTTCGAATTGGATGGCTGATGTTTGCTTAAACTCCCTAGATGAAAAATACGATGTAGATTTTTGTTTATTAAATTATGGAGGCATAAGAGCTACATTGCCAAAAGGAGCGATTATTACTAAAAACATTTTTCAACTAATGCCTTTCGAAAATGAATTGGTAATTATTGAGATTCCTGATTCTAGTTTTACCAAAGCTTTAAATTATTTAAAACTAAGTAGTGGTCATCCAATAAGTGGAATTAAATTAAATGTTAGTGCGGATGAAATTTCACATACACTAAAACCTAGTCATACGGTGAAAATTATTACATCAGACTATTTAGCGAATGGAGGAGATAAAATGTTCTTTTTCGCCGATTCAATTAAGATGCTAAAAACAGGATTAAAAATTAGAGACCTTCTTTTAGCCGAATGTAAAACTATTGACACCCTAAAAACAGTCATCGATAATCGTTTTAGTTATGAGCAATAGAAGAAAGTTTATTAAGCAAATAGCAGGTATAAGTGCTTTGGGTATTGTTAATCCAACCAATTTAATTGCTGCAAACGATACAGAACACTTATGCATAATGCATACTAACGATGTACATAGTCATATAGAACCATTTCCCTTAAACCATAAAAAATACCCTGGAATGGGTGGAGCGGCAAAAAGAGCGAAACTTATAACTAAAATTCGTTCTGAAGTTACACACACATTATTATTAGATGCTGGAGATATGTTTCAAGGAACACCTTATTTTAATTATTATGGTGGCGAAATAGAATTCAAATTAATGAACGCTATGAAATATGATGCGGCTACAATTGGTAACCACGATTTTGACAATGGAATTGATGGATTAGCTAAACAAGCTAAGAATGCTAATTTTAAATTACTATCTGCAAACTACAATTTCGACCAGACACCAATGAATGGTCTAACGAAACCATATCATATATTTAATAAAGGGAAATTTAAGATTGGCGTATTTGGATTAGGCATTGAATTAAATGGCTTGGTTGACCCAAAGATGTATGGAAAAACAGTGTATAATGACCCAATAAAAATAGCCAAAAAATTAAGCGATTACTTAAAAAATACTAAGGGCTGTAATTTGATCATTTGTCTCTCTCATTTAGGGCTTAAATACAGCACTAATCAAGTGTCCGACTTAGTCCTTGCCGAGCAATGTTCTGAGGTCGATATTGTACTAGGAGGACACACTCATTCTTTTTTAGAAAAACCTATTAAAATTGAATCTAATACAGGTAAATTTACTTATGTAACTCAGGTAGGATGGGCTGGAATAAACCTAGGAAGAGTCGATGTTTACATAAAAAATAATGTTAAATCACTTAAAGTAAATGCAGTAAGTCAGAGAATTTAGCTCAAACTGAAAACAAGTTCTCTTATATAAGGAAAACAAAGTTATAATCCAATAGCTATTTCATTTTTTTCTTAACTATTTTGTTCACAAATTTGTCCTATCGAAAGAACGATTATTTATACCCCCTAAAACGAGTAAATGTATAACCCTAATTATTGCATTTAAAATTGATGAAAAATACACCAGAAAATATATGGATTAAGTGCCTTGCTTTCATCAAGGATAATATCTCTGAACAAAGTTTTAACACTTGGTTTTTACCTATAAAACCAATCAAATTAAAAGGTCAGATTTTACATATTCAAGTTCCTAGTAAATTTTTTTACGAGTGGATAGAAGAGCATTATATTAAATTATTAAAAACCGCGATTGGAAGAGAGTTAGGAGAGGATGCCAAATTAGTATATTCTATTGTAATGGAAAATACTTATGGAAACTCTAATCCTTATACTGTTAAAATACCAAGTAATAACAGACCGCCACTAAACAATCCTAGAGTTGCTGTTCCTATAGAAATTGCAGCTTCTGGTGTGAAAAATCCTTTTGTGATCCCTGGATTAAAAAAGGTACACATAGAGTCTCAGTTAAATCCAAATTATACTTTCGATAATTTTATAGAAGGTGATTGCAACAGATTAGCGAGAGCTGCAGGTTATGCGGTAGGTAATAACCCTGGAGGAACTTCGTTTAACCCACTTTTATTATACGGTGGAGTTGGACTTGGAAAAACACACCTAGCACACTCCATTGGTATAGAAATTAAAGATCGTTATCCAGAGAAAACCGTTCTTTATGTTTCTGCTGAAAAGTTTACACAGCAGTTTATAGATTCTGTTCGTAAGAATTCTAGAAACGACTTTGTTCACTTTTATCAAATGATTGATGTGTTGATAATTGATGATATTCAATTTTTTGCTGGAAAGGATAAAACACAGGATGTATTCTTTCATATCTTCAACCATTTGCACCAACAAGGGAAACAACTTATTCTTACTTCCGACAGGGCTCCAGTAGATTTACATGGAATGGAACAAAGAGTACTTTCTCGTTTTAAATGGGGACTTTCTGCCGATTTACAAAAGCCTAGCTTACAAACTAGAATTGCTATTTTAAAGAAAAAACTATACAGCGACGGTATCGAAATGCCCGAAGAAGTAATAGAATATCTTGCCTATAGCATTACCTCAAATGTTAGAGAATTAGAAGGAGCTTTAATTTCTTTATTAGCACAGTCTTCGCTAAACAAAAGAGAAATTAACATGAGTTTAGCGAAAGAAATGATTGATCGTTTTGTAAAAAATACAACTCGTGAAGTTTCTATAGACTATATACAAAAAGTAGTTTGTGATTATTTTGAACTCAGCTTAGAAGTCCTAAATTCTAAAACTAGAAAAAGAAGAATTGTACAAGCTAGACAACTAGCGATGTTTTTCTCTAAGAAATTAACAAAATCGTCTTTAGCAAGTATTGGAGCCCAATGTGGAGGGAAAGACCATGCAACCGTATTACACGCTTGCAAAACGGTAAACAATCTTGTTGATACCGACAAGCAGTTTAGAGCATACGTTAATGATTTGAGCAAGAAGTTAGAATTACAACAACTATAATTTAAAAGCAGGATCTAATCCTGCTTTTTTTTGGCTTATGAAACAGAAAACAATTTTAATGGTTTGCCTAGGAAACATCTGTAGATCTCCATTAGCAGAAGGTATTTTGGCTTCAAAATGTGAACATCTTCCAATAGTGGTAGATTCTGCAGGTACATCGGCTCATCATATAGGAGAAGGACCAGACCATAGATCTGTTCATATTGCTACGGTAAACGGAATTGACATAGCAGACCAAAGAGCAAGAAAATTAATGAAATCTGATTTAGAGGATTTTGATTTGATTTTTGCAATGGACAGTGACAATTACACAAATATCCTTAAACTTGCGAGTACTGAGCTAGACAGAAATAAAGTTCACTTACTATTAAACGAATTTACACCAGAACAAAACAAAGCTGTACCAGACCCCTATTTTGGAGGAGACCAAGGATTTGAGATTGTTTTTAGCTTGTTGGATGACGCTTGTGAAGCATTAAAAAATAAACTAGAAAAAGAATTCGATGTCTAAAGGTATATTGTACATGATTCCTACAACTCTTGGAGAGAGTGATGTAGCAAAAGTTTTACCGAGTTCTGTAAAAGATACCATTCATCAGCTAGACGAGTTTATAGTTGAAAACAGTAAGAATGCAAGAGCATTTTTAAAACTCATGGAAATTCCAACTCCTCAGAATCAGATAATACTCCACGAACTAAACAAGCACACAGATGTACAAGAGCTGAATTCGTTTTTAGCGAACTGTAGAAATGGGAAAAACATAGGATTAATTTCTGATGCTGGCTGTCCTGGTGTTGCAGATCCTGGTGCAGAAATTGCAAATTTAGCTCACAAAGAAGACATTAAAATAATTCCTTTAGTAGGGCCTTCATCAATATTGCTATCTTTAATGGCAAGTGGAATGAACGGACAATCTTTTGCTTTTAATGGCTATTTACCTATTGATAAAACTGATGTAAAAAAGAAGTTGAAAGATTTAGAGCGCATTTCTAGAACACAAAATCAAACTCAATTATTTATTGAAACTCCTTACAGAAACAATAAACTAATTGAAATACTCTATCAGAGTTTACATGGAACTACAAAACTATGTATTGCCTGCGACATCAGCTTAAAAACAGAATATATTAAAACACGTACAATAGCTGAATGGAAAAAAACAGCTAAACCAGAGCTTCATAAAAGACCCTGTATTTTTTTAATTCACACTCAATAATTAATTCGAATAATTCGGAATTTCTTTTAGGAAATGGTAACATTTATTTTCGTGATCCATTACACATATATAATGTTGTAATCCATTAGTTACAATTAGAAATTTAGAATTTAAGCTTAAGTTGTAACGAGCAATTTGATCGAAAGCATCTTGAGAAATCTTAACTGATGGAGCCTTACATTCTACAATAATACTTGGCAATCCTTTTGTATTGTACAACACAATATCGCATCTCTTTTTGGTGTTTAGTACATCAATTCCCATTTCTACAGCCATTAATGAAGCTGGATAATTCTTTTCAAGAATTAAAAACTGAATAAAATTCTGACGAACCCACTCTTCTGGAGTGTTTACTAAATATTTTTTTCGAATGAAATCGTAAATATAAACCTTGCCATTTTTAGATTTGAATTTTAAAGAATATTTTGGTAAATTTAGTTCCTGCATAGAAATAGAAATAAAAAACGAAGATACATAAATTCTTAAATCAACTATATGAAGAATAAAGAAGAAATAGTAAAAAATTGGCTTCCTAGATACACTGGAATAGAGTTAGCTGACATGAGTGAATATATACTGCTAACAAATTTTCAACATTATCTAAATGAGTTTGCAACATTACACAATTGTGAGATTAATGGATTAGATAAAGCAATGCCCAATGCTACCGCAAAAGGCGTAACGATGATAAACTTTAGTATGGGGTCTGCCAATGCTGCAACCATAATGGACTTATTAAGTGCAACAAAACCAAATGCTGTAATCTTTTTGGGCAAATGTGGAGGCTTAAAAAAGAAGAATAAACTCGGCGATTTAATACTACCAATTGCTGCAATTAGAGGAGAAGGAACCTCTGATGATTATTTCCCACCAGAAGTACCAGCACTACCCTCTTTTGCTTTGCAAAAAGCTATTTCTACAACAATAAGAAATCACGAACGAGATTATTGGACAGGAACTATTTTTACTACAAACAGAAGAGTTTGGGAGCATGATGAAGAGTTTAAAGATTATTTGAGAGAAACAAGGTGCATGGGAATCGATATGGAAACGGCAACATTATTTACGGTAGGCTTTGCAAACCATATTTCTTGTGGAGCTTTATTGTTGGTTTCTGATCAACCTATGGTTCCCGAAGGTGTTAAAACTTCAGAAAGCGACAAAAAAGTAACCCAAGAATTTGTAAAAGACCATATACAAATAGGTATTGATGCTTTGATGGAATTGAAAAACCAAGGGCTTACTGTTAAACACTTAAAGTTTGGATAAAACAATAAAATAAAGAAATAGTAAATTGAGTTTAAGCATAATTAAACTTTTTATTCATTTCTTTTTTTTCGTTTAAATATTCCTAAAAACTGATGCCACAAGTCTTTAAAGCTGTCGAAATCATCTCTGTAATAAAGCCCTACTCCAGTAGTATAATTTGTAGCATCGTCTTGTAATTGAAAACTTTCTTCAAGATTTCTGAAAGCTAAAAACTTTAGTTTTCCGTTTTCTTTAAGTTGATACTCAACTTTAAAATCGCCAATTATACGTGATGTATTTTGTGCGAGCTGATTTCCAATATTTCCGTTAAACGTAATTCGGTCGTTAACTTTCATATTATTTAAGAGTAATTCAAATTCTTTATTACTTAAAGTATCGCCTTGACTTGGGTGGTATTTAAAACCTAAATCGAACTTGTCGGTAAATTGGGACATCCAATTAGAAAGCTGGTTACTTAACACTTCTGTTCCTGTAGAAAGTGTCGTACTCAAATAATCAACATCTGTACTTTGTAATTCGTCTGAACTCATAAAACTATTGAGCACCAATAATGATAAAAATTGTTGGGTTTTCTTTTCTTCAGTATTCGTACGTTCGTCTAAAATTCGATTAATTGAATCGTCTCCTTTAGGAATTTTAATATCAAAGTTAATAATTGGTTGAAGTAAATCGCCCGTCATAAGCATACTACAATCTACGTCTGTTTTACGGTTGTGTTCTGCAGAAAGGGCATTAATATTAGTATTAACAGTATAAATAGCAGATAAATCCATTTGAGCTTTGTACGGATTTCCATCCCATATTAATTGGGCACCATTATCAATTTCGAATTTTTTGTTTACAAAATTCTGAAGGGTAAATAAATAATCGCCCTTACTTACAGTATAATCACCAAACATATAGACTTCATCAGCTTCATTCACACCCAAATTAATGAAACCAGTTCCAATTGCAGAGATTTTATCGCCTAAAGTTTCATCAAAAATTATGTTTATATCTGCCTCCTCTGTAATCTCAAAATTCATGTCTATTAACAAGCCTGATTTCGATTTCACAACTTCTGAGATAGACCAAAGTGAATCTGTAGTCGACGTTTTATTATCAATAAATTTAATAAAACTCATTTCTTCCAAAGACTCTTTATCATCTAGAGGAATAAATAATGAAGTACCTTCTTTGGTACTTGCATTCACATTTAAATCTATGGCGTTAAAAGGACCAGAAAATGAAGCATCTCCAGTAACTATGGCTCTACCATAGTAGGCTTCATCTTTATAGGCATCGGTATTTAAAGCTAACAAACTATCGGCTTGTAGATTTAAATCTAAATAAAAATCTTTAAAATTATTATGTAATAAGTCGCCAGATAATTTGGCTTTTCCAACATATTTTTTGTTTTCTAAACCAACTAAATCAATATCTAAAAATGCTATATGTTTATCACTAAATGTTAATTTAGATTCATTTAGTCCTAGTAAATTAATATTTAAATAAGGTGAAGAAATAAATAGATCGTTTACAATTAAACCCCCATCAAATTTTGGATTTTTAAGATTTCCATATATATTAAAATGCCCAATACCTGTTCCACTAAAATCGCTAAAAATATTGTTTACATAAGATTCTAAATGCTTCAAGTTAAAATGATAAACCTCTAAATCTAAATGAAAATTACTAGTATCTAGCTGGGGTAAATAAACACCAGAAATATCTAAAGTTTTGTTTAATCCATCGAAAACATCACCTGAAACAACTTGACTATTAGCTAGTTTATCATAGGCAATTAGAAGTTCCAAATCGCCTAAAGGATAATTATTTAGTAATATATTAGTTGTATTACTATTAGAACTAATTTTAGGTTGTGTGCTAAGATCTTTTACTACAATATCGCCAGATAACGAGCCTTGTAAACTAGAATTAGCCTCTATTAACCAAGGATTAATATTTTCAAATTCGAAACCACTAACAGCTAAGCTAAGCTCATCTGTTAGCTTATTTTTATTATAACTTAAATCGAGTGATTGAAGGCTTGTATTCAATGATATAGTAGATGATAAATTACCGTTTGTATGATAATTAAAAAATGAGTTTTCTTTTAAAGTCCATAAGGTATCGGCAAAATAAAACTGACTTTCCTCTAGATCAAATTCTAAAGCATGAGTACCAATATTAGCAATCCCTTTAACAATACCATCAAATTTAATAGAATCTTCGCTAGTCCATGCCAAAGAGTATCTCCAGTCTCCCAAAGTACCGACTTGGTCAATTTCAATATTTTCGAATTTAGTTTCTAAATTATAATCTAGCTTAGCACCCAATAAATCTATTTTCCACAATTCTTTTGTTACTGTAGAATTGAGGTGTAAATCTCTCCAAAGCCAATTTTCCCAGCCTAAATTAGAACTCTCCACAGCAATATTGAGTCCACTTTCTTTGGTATTAAATTTTCCTGTAACATGAGTTCCATCGCCCAGGTGAAGTTGTGGAATAAATAAATCTGTTAATGGCGAACTGTTAAAAACAGTTACATCAAAATTAAAGTTTTGATGCTTTGTAGCTACTTTTGGTATTAAAGGAAAATGTGGAGCCAAATAGGCTAAAAAGGATTGGTATAAATTGGGTATATCAATTTCCCCATCTAAACGAGCAGAGGCAAAATCGGAATTAAAAGTTAATGTATCGCCAGTGTTAGATTTAGAAGACAGGAATTTTAAATCGTTAAAATGGTAGTAAGTATTCTCGGTTTCTAAAGTGGTAAAGTACACGCCTAATGCCCCTTCTATATTCGCCCATTTATCGCCTACTAAATTCATTTCTATTAAAGTAGCTAAATTAGCTACTGGCTCTTTATCGTACCAATTAAGCTGAACTAAATTGGCTTGTACAATAGCAGCTGTAAAATCCATTACAGGTTTAGGTTTAGAAAAATCTACTTCACCTGCAAAATCTAATTCTAAATTTTCATCTACTACAAAAGCTTCTCCTTTAAAATAATTGGGCTGTAAACGTCCATTTAAACTGATGTTTTTGTAATTGTATCCCCCTATTTTTACAGCTTTAATTTCGCCAATAATATCGGTATCAAAACTCAATAAATCGAATCCTTGCCCATTTACAGATAAATTGGCATTGATTGTAGCAATTGGATAATCTTGTATTAGAGCATTTAAATTAAATTTATCTAATACGATTGTTCCCTCATAAAGAGGTGCTTTTGCAGAGTCTGGTTTACTTATAAAAAGAGCTGTACTAAATGAGCCTTCGCTAGAAGCTACATCCATTTGCAAATCCACCTCATTCTGAGTGCCTTTTAGAATTAGATTCGATTTTATATCCCCTAAATTTTCGAGTAAGTAATTATATTTGAATAAGGGTTCTAGCCATTGCCACTCGTGACTATTAATATTTAATGTAGGGGTAGTAAGATTATATTGCCACTGCTCTAATTCGAAAATATTGGCTATAGCAATATCGCCCATTATTAGACTACCAGCATTGGTTGAAACAAGAAAATTATTGGATGTAAGCGTATTACCTTTAATACTGAGTAATGCCTCCATTTGCAATTCTAAGCTAGGTGGCCAGTTAGAATACAAGCCATTTGTAGCTAATTTATTTAGCTTAAATGTATTTATTGCTATGCTCGAAGAATCATTTTTTGTAGTGTGAAATAGGTTTAAATCGATTTCTGAAGTTCCACTTTTCCAATTAAATCCTTTAATATTAAATCCTTTAGACGAAGATGTAAATTCTTTAGCTTCTAATTTATGGGATTCTCCATTTCTCATATCCCAATTTAAATCGCTCAAAACAAAACTCGTTTCTTTGGTAAGTTGCACCTCTTTTAGGTACATATTAATATTAGTGAAATAGGTTAATTCTTCTGTCTTTCCAAAGGTAAACTCACCACCATTTATCCAAACATTATCAATATTAAGTTCTGTATTGCCCCCAGACTTAGCAAACAAAGGTGCAAGTAGTTTATATAAAGGAGCGTCTGTAATAGTATCAGTGTAAATGCAATTGAGATGTAAACCTTTGAGGTATATTTTATTGAAATCATTGAAGGCTAAATCGGTGGTGGTTACTTTTAGCTCTTCCACAAAAACCAAAGTATCGGCTTTACTATCTAACAGTAAAATATCTTCCAAAACCAAACCCGATAATAAACCCACCTTAACTTTAGTTGAGGTTAAGGAAATCATAAATTCAGATTCTAGCCATTTCGAAAACTCATTTGCTAAGGTTTGCTGGATGCTAGGAATTTGAAAAACCAAGAGGAATCCAAAAACCAAAAGGCTTCCAAAAAATAATATACGCTTAATTATGTTTTTAATTGTATTAATAAGACAATTCTTTATTTTTGTCGGATGACTAAAAAATGCATCACCATTCTAGGAATTGAGTCTTCTTGCGACGATACCTCAGCTGCCGTTATAAAAGACGCTAAAATTCTATCTAATATAGTTGCCAATCAAGAGGTTCACCAAGATTATGGAGGTGTAGTTCCAGAACTCGCTTCTCGTGCACATCAGCAGAATATTGTTCCTGTAGTGAATCAGGCTTTAAAGATAGCAAATATAAGCAAAGAGCAAGTCGATGCTATTGCCTTTACTCGGGGTCCTGGACTTATGGGTTCGCTACTTGTAGGCACTTCTTTTGCGAAATCTTTAGCCTTAGCTTTAAATGTTCCTTTAATTGATGTTAATCATATGGAGGGACATATAATGGCTCACTTTATTGATGAAGGACAGGAAATGCCGGTATTCCCCTTTTTATGCCTTACCGTTTCTGGTGGACATACTCAAATTGTACATATAGAGGAGCATTTTAAAATGACCGTTATTGGCGAAACTATTGATGATGCCGCTGGAGAAGCATTTGATAAAAGTGCTAAAATATTAGGGCTACAATACCCTGGAGGTCCCTTAATAGATAAGTACGCTAAAAAAGGGAATCCTACCGCTTTTAAATTTACGAAACCTCGTGTAAAAGACTTAGAATTTAGTTTTAGTGGACTTAAATCTAATATTCTTCAATTAGTACAAAGAGAGCAAAAGAAAGAGGTAGATTTCATTAAAAACAACCTAGAGGATCTTTGTGCTTCTATACAACATACCATTATAGAGATTCTACTTGAAAAAGTGGGTAATGCAGTAAAAGAAACTGGTATAAAACGCATTGCTATTGCAGGTGGTGTTTCGGCTAATTCGGGCTTGAGAAAAGCATTAAAAGACCGAGAAAAAAGTCATAATTGGAAGGTTTATATTCCTAAGTTTGAATATTGCACCGACAACGCAGCCATGATTGCCATTGTAGGCTATCATAAGTTTCTACAAAATAAATTTACAGACTCTAGCATTACCGCAACTGCTCGTATGAAATTAGGCCTTCATTAATAATTGTCAATTATTATTGGAAGGTGTGCGTTACGAAAAACACCTAACCTTTAAACAAATTAATTGGTAAAAATAAATCAACAATTGTATGTGATAAAAGATGAATAATTAGATTCTTTTCAACTGCTGTTTTAGCATTTTCACTTGATCTGCCAACATATTGTGTTTGTCTAATTTCTTAACCTCTGTAAGCAAAGTAGTAGCTTCTCTTTTTCGACGTCTAGACATGGCTAAACCCGCAAGATTAAGTTTGGCCACTGCTTGGTCAGTATCACTTCTAAGTCCAATATTTAAAGCTTTCTTAAAAAACTTTTCCGCCTTATTCATTTGTGTTTGAGAAAGAACTAAACCGTTTAAATAATAATAATATGCTTCCTGCGATTTAATCATCTTTTCGGGATGCTTAATTTTACTTAAAACAATACCTGCCTTAGGCATATCGTTTTTGCGTAAGTAATAAAAAGCTTTGAGTATTCTTTCGTCTTTAAATATGCTTAAAACGACCAATACCATTAGCAAGATTACTACAATACCATAGCCAATTTCTCCTTGTGTAAAAAGATAAATACTAGCACTAAAAATTGCAAGTGTAAGAGCAAATTTTATTTCCTTGTTGTACATAAAATATATATTTCTGCAAATTTAAGCAAGCCTTTAGACTTGCTAAAGGAAAATCGTAAAAATTAAGCTTTTAATTTTCGTATTTTATAACCTACCACAGCATACAAAATAGTCATAAAAGGACTAATAATATTAAAAAAGCAAAAAGGAAGGTAAGTAAGGGTAGAAACACCTAAAATACTAGCTTGGGTAGCACCACAAGTATTCCACGGAATTAGGACGGAAGTAACTGTTCCTGCATCTTCAAGGGTTCTACTTAAATTTTCTGGAGCCAATCCTTTTTCTTTGTAGGCATCTTTAAACATTTTCCCCGGCACTACAATTGCTAAATACTGGTCTGAAGCTGTAAGATTAAAGAAAATACAGGTTCCTGAAGTGGTAGCAACTAAAGAGGCTGTGTTAGTAGCTAAACTCATAAGCGAATTAGAAATTTTACTTAAAAAGCCCGAAGCTTCCATAATACCGCCAAAACACATAGCACAAATAATTAACCAAACCGTATTTAACATTCCAAACATTCCACCTGTATTTAACAAGCCGTTAATCATTTCGTTATCGGTATTTATACTAACTTCTCTACTCATGGCATCTATTAAGGTTACAAAAGAGGCCTGAAAGTAGTTTGATGAATTTCCTAGTTCTGTAATAATTGTTGGCTGTACTATTATAGCAGCTACTCCACCTAAAATTGTTCCTACAAATAAGGCAGGTATAGCTGGTACTTTTTTTACAATTAGTAGTATTACTGAGGCAGGTACTAAAAATAACCAAGGAGTGATTACAAACTTCGATTGCAAAGCAGTTAATATAATTTGAATATCATCTGGCGAGCTTTGGGTTTCGAGATTAAAGCCTAAAAACAAAAATATAATAAGGGTAATTACTATAGATGGAATGGTGGTATAGGTCATGTACCTAATATGAGTTACTAAGTCAGTTCCTGCCATGGCTGGGGCTAGGTTAGTTGTATCCGATAATGGCGACATTTTATCACCAAAATAAGCTCCAGATATAATTGCACCTGCAACCATAGCTTCAGACATTCCTATTGCTTGCCCTATACCTAATAAAGCAACACCTATGGTAGCAATTGTCGACCAAGACGAGCCTGTAGCCAAAGATATAATTGCACTTACAATACAGGCGGCTACTAAAAAGAAAGTTGGGTTTACAATTTGTAATCCGTAATAAATCATAGCTGGCACAATACCACTAACAAGCCATGTACCTGATAATGAACCTATAAGTAGTAAAATTAAGAGTGCTGGTAGCGTATCCGAAATACTATTTTTTATGCCTTCTAATAAGTATTCCCAACTTGTACCACGCTTGGTTGCTAATAATGCACAGAAAGCTGCAGCTAAAACCAAAGCTACTTGGTTTGCACCAGATAGAGAATCATCTCCATATAAATAAACATTTAGAGAAAGTAGTACTGTTAAAAAGAGAATTGGTAAGAAAGCTACCAGTAATGAAAGTGGTTTTGTTTTTTGCATCATTTTTTATTTGATGCGTAAATATAGTAGAATTTTTGAAACTCTTTTAGCTTTGTTTT
>CESE01149381.1_pt1 | contig 26130 bp, 30 predicted proteins | sample 350271 | NCBI WGS metagenome assembly CESE01 (sample SAMEA2621536, study PRJEB7988) | marine metagenome | isolation source: saline water (ENVO:00002010), including | reverse complement strand
GCTGACATAACAAGACTTGTTCTCATATCTGCAATTGAAACTCCATCATATAAATTCTTTACAGCTTCTTCTAAGACTTCATTCATTGAAACCTCTTCTAATCCTTCGCAAGCATCATTAATTAATGTAGCAACCTTATCTAAATCCAAGGGAACTAGGGTTCCGTCAGTTTTCTTTATGTTTATTTCAGGTCTGTTTGGTATGTCTACTACCGGGGCTTCTTTTTTTCTCTCTTGTGTTCTTTCCTCTCTATATAATATATAGGTTCTAGCTGCTTTATATTCTTCACTTCTCATCAATTGAAGTTCGACTTGGTCTTGTATCTCTTCAATATGAAGAGTTCCACCAGAAGGCATCCTTCTTTCAAACACTTCCATTACTTCTTCAGTTGTTCTATTAACCTTTTCATGAATTCTATCGCTTGCCGCTGCATTACCTGATTCCACTGCTAAAAATGCTTTGGTGATAGCAACTTTAATTTTATCTTGTTCAAAGCTAACCACTTTTCCGTTTCTTTTTATTACTCTTATTTTCCCTGGAGCATTAATAGCTAGTTCGTTTGCTTGTTTTTGTTGATTTGCTTGGACGCTTGCCGCTTCTTGTGTTGTTTCGTTCAATGACATCTTTTCTTTTATTCCTTTCTACTACTTGTTATTTATTAACTATTTTCGTTAAACTCTTTTTGCGGTTATTTCGTTTTTCTTGTGTTTTTGATTTAAGCTTAAATCATTAACGCTTTCTTTAGCCGTATGGATAATATTACCCACTGTGGATAAAGAAGCAAGAGGAAAACACAATATATAGTATATTTTTTTTACATATACTCTATATAGTGTATATAGCCTGTTATTGGCTTGTTGATAAAATGTGGATAAATTTTTATTTTTGAGGTTTTTTATGAAAGAAATTCTTACTATAGATCAAGGGACTACGAGCTCTCGCTCGATCATTTTTAATGAATCTCTGGAAGCTGTTCAGGAGTCTCAAAAAGAGTACAACCTATCTTACCCAAATGATGGTTGGGTTGAAGCTGAGGCTGATGATATTCTTAGTTCTGTAAAAGAAACTCTTAATAATGTTCTGGATAAGAGCACCTCACTATCAAACATTGTTTGTTGCGGCATTACAAATCAAAGAGAATCTACAGTTATTTGGGAAAAATCTACTGGTAAAGCTATATATCCTGTAATTATTTGGCAGGACAGAAGAACTGCTGAGGTTTGCAATTCCCTAAAGCAAGACAAAGATATTTCTAAAATGGTTGCTGATAAAACTGGTTTATTATTAGATCCATATTTTTCTGCGACTAAAATACAATGGATTTTAGATAATGTTGAAAATGCAAGAGTTAGAGCTGAGAGGGGTGAATTGGCTTTTGGAACTATTGATACCTTTTTAATCTGGAATCTAACAAAAGAACAAAATCATCTAACGGATGTTACAAATGCATCAAGAACCCTTTTATTTAATATTAAAGACCTTTGTTGGGATGAAGAGCTTTTAAAGCTTTTTAATATACCGTTAAATTTACTCCCTGAGGTCGTTGCATCAGATGCAATGTTTGGAAATATTGAGATTGGTGATAATAGCATTCCTATTTGTGGCGTATTAGGCGATCAGCAGAGCGCACTAGTTGGACAAAACTGTTTTCAACAAGGCAGTATGAAAAGTACCTATGGAACTGGATGCTTTCTTATGGTTAATACAAAAGATAAACTATTCAGATCCAATTCTGGGTTATTAACTACTATCGGCTACAAGATCAAGAATGAAGTTGCTTACGCCGTAGAAGGAAGTATTTTTTCTGCAGGAACTATTATTCAGTGGTTAAGGGATGAAATGAATTTTTTTGAAGACTCAAAAGATAGTGAAAAGTTTATAAATAAAGATGGCAGTACTAATAATTTATTTTTTATTCCAGCCTTTACCGGTCTTGGAGCCCCTCAGTGGAATCCGGATATTAGAGCCAGTTTTTATGGTATTACCAGAGACACATCTAAAGAAGATTTTATAACAGCAGCATTTAATTCTTTGTGCTATCAAACTAAAGAAATCTTAATAGCAATGAAGGCAGATGGTCTCGAAGTAAAAGAGATGTCTATCGATGGCGGCATGGCAAACAATACTAGTTTTGCTCAATTACTTTCAGATATAACAAGTACTGATATTTCGATCCCAGCTAATACAGAAGCCACAGCTTTAGGAGCAGCCAAGGTAGCTGCAGTAGGTTGCGGTTTGGTCGATAATATTGAGATCTTTGATGAAATGGCCGAAAGAAAGCAACTTGTATCAAATTTTTCTCAATCTCATAAAATCAATTTCATGATATGGAAAGAGTATTTAGATACAATGCTAAAATTAAGTAACAGCATTCAAGATATTATTGATACAAAGGATTAATATGAAATTTTTAATATTCACTTTTTTACTTCTTCCCTTAACAGTATCTGCAGCTTTTAATGATTATTCTAATTTGAATTCTTTTTTAAAAGAAAGTGATATCAATAATAAAAAAGTATTTGTTTTACTTAATAACAAAAGATTATTTTCTACAGATTATCATCCTTCTTCTTTTAGGAGAGCTCGAGATGAATATCCTCGATACCCATCAACAATGATTAAAAAAGGAATTGAGGGTTTTGTAGAAGTTGGCTTTAATGTTAATGAGGATGGTTCCACGTCAGATCATAAAATAATTACTTCAGAACCCTCTGATTATTTTGATAATAACGCTTTAGAAGAGGCAAAGGGCTTACGTTACACAAAGGATACAAATACAAATTATACGAATACCAAGGGCTCTAAGCATATGCATAGATTCACTTTCAACCTCCCGGAAGAATCTAGAAAAGTTCCAAATGGAGTATTCTCTTGTATGGAATTAATTTATCAAGACAAGCACCTTGCAGCAAAAAAATGTTCTGAAAATAGAGTTAGTATTCACAGCGGCTATACGGTTCCCTACGCAATGTCCCTTTACTATATGAATCAAAGCGATGAAGCAATTAAATTATTAACCGAGCTCCTTAAAGATCCTCAAGAAGAAAGCTTTTATGTTAAGGCTTTAAGTGCTTCAGCTGTTTCTATTTTTCTATTTGCAAATAAATCTTATCAAGAAATTATAGATTTAGAACCTTCCTTAATAGACATAAGAAAAGTTGGTTATGAAGAAGCTTTGTTGAATGCCTTTTATTATTTAGGCGTTTCAATGTTTTATGCAGATCAAAAAATAAACGCTTTATTTTATTTAAAATTAACACAGCAAGATTCGAATTGTAAAATTTCAGCAATGAATAGCAATGATGATATAAAAGCGACTAAAGCCCAAACCTTATTTAGATTAATACCTCAAAAGAGCTGCTATATTGATCAATTCAATAGAACAGAAGAGACATTAAAAGCTATAAATAAAATAATTTAGTTTAAATTCTTATAATTTCTTTATTTCCAAGGTCCTCAAGATATTCAAGACTGTGAGTCACTATTATTGCAGGAATATTTAGTATTTTAATTGAGTCTTTTATTAGGTGCTGCGTCTCAAGAATATTTTCTTTATCTAATCCTGAAAAAGGTTCATCCATTATTAATAGCTCAGGATGCATAAGAACAGCTCTTGCTATCGCAACTCTTTGCTGCTGACCTCCAGATAACTCATAAGGGTATTTATCTTTATGCTTTTCTAGATTTAATGAACGTATAACAGATAGATCATCTAAAGAATGCATCTTTTTATCTTTGTATGCGTAACATGCATTTTCTATCGCAGTAAGATGAGGGAATAAGGCATAGTCTTGAAAAACGTAACCAATCCGCCTTTTTTCAGAGGGTACAAAATCCTCAGAGGAATTCAAAACAATATTATTAATTTTTATAAGACCTTTATCTGGATGTATTAAGCCTGAGATAATATTAAGAAGGGTGGTTTTACCACAACCACTTTCACCTTGAATAATAAGAAGCTCACCATTACCGACTTCAAAATTAATATTATTAAGTAAATTTTCCTCGTTGGGTCTTTTAAAAGATAGGTTTGAAATAAATAGGCTCATTTGTTAATAAAAAGTTTCTTCTTGTAAGGGTATGTAATAAACTAATTCCAAATTAATGCTTGGTTGATAATACCAAAGTCTAACCCTTACTAATACATGTATAAATATAAAATTTTCAATAATATTGCTGAAGATGGTATTAATGTTTTAAAAAGTCATGATTTCATTCTAGATAAAAATAATCCAGATGCATTGTTATTAAGGAGCCAAGTCTTATCAAGTGATGATTTCAATAAATCTCTCATATGTATTGGTAGAGCCGGAGCAGGCACTAATAATATACCTTCAGAGGAAGCAACCAAGAAAGGTATTGTAGTTTTTAATACACCTGGAGCAAATGCTAACGCTGTAAAAGAACTTGTTGTTTGTGGATTACTTCTTTCATCTCGAGGAATTATTCAAGGCAATACTTTTTCAAAAACCCTAGATGGGCTTGATACTTCAGATTTAAATAGCGCTATGGAAGAGCAAAAAAAGCTTTTTAAAGGGACGGAGTTAAAAGGTAAAACCTTAGGAGTAGTTGGCTTGGGCGCAATCGGATCTTTAGTTGCGCAAACTGCTCGAAGTATGGGTATGAAATTAGTTGGATATGATCCACATATTTCAATAGATTCCGCATGGAGATTACCAAAAGAAGTTGAAAAAGCTGAAAGCCTAGAAGCATTATTAAGCATATCTGATTATATTTCTTTACATGTTCCACTGGTCGAAGCTACCAAAGACCTTATATCACTAGAAAAACTAAAGCATTGCAAAAAAGGTGCAAAGTTAATAAACCTTTCAAGAGGAGGTATAGTAAAAAATGATGATATTATTTCTGCCCTTGATTCTGGAATTGTTTCTAGATTTGTTACAGATTTCCCAACTCCTGAATTGATCAGCAGAAGTATTTCAACCCAAGACGTTATTCTTTTACCTCATCTTGGAGCTAGCACGAATGAAGCAGAAATAAATTGTGCATTTATGGCATGTGATCAAGTTAGTAACTTTTTGCTACATGGAAATATTATAAATTCTATAAATTTTCCACCTATCAGATTAGGCAGGACAACACCATACAGGCTAATTATTATTAATCGTAATGAGCCCGGAATGATTGGAAAAATTGCAGATGCAATTGCAGCTAGTAATATCAATATTGCTGACATGACAAACAAAAGCAGGAATGAGATAGCAATAAATCTTATAGATATTGAGCAGGAACCAACCGAGAACTTATTAGATAGTATTCAGAAAATAGAACATGTTTTAAGCGTAAGAGTTTGTAAATAAATCAGATAAATTTCTTAAAAAAACCTATCAAATTACCTGGTTTTAAATCTCTAGAAACATACTATTTTTAGCCCTAAATATAGTTAATTTATATAACCTTATAGCTGAAATTTATTTTATTAAAAATTAAATAAAATAATACTTGCCCACAAGTAAGAAAAGTGATATTAGAGACAACCCATTTCTGCCTCATCTTTATACAAATAAATACCGTTATTACTTTAAGTTACTGAAATGCGGTAATAAAAGACTTTATTGTATAAAAATTAACCAATTCACTAAAAAGCCTTATTCTAAAGGATTTACAGTGTAGAATATAAAGTTATCCATAAAGTTATCCACAGAATCTGTGGATAAAATAAGTGATGTTTTATGCAATTTAAACCTAAAAATTATCTCGATCCAAAGTGGAGACTTTTGTTACAAAAAAACCTCAAATCGGCATCAACAATTAAGCTATTTGAATTAGTAGGTAATTACATAAAATTAGAAAAAAATATATACCCAGATGTAAGAAATATATTTACCTCTTTAAGCCTTTGTCAGCCTGAAGATATTAATATTGTTATCATTGGTCAGGATCCATACCACGGAAATGGCCAAGCGAATGGGCTAGCTTTTTCAGTAAATAAAGGAATAAAAATACCCCCATCGTTAAGAAATATATTTACTGAATTAGAGTCTGATTTAAGTATTCCAATTCATAAAAATGGTAATTTAGAATCTTGGGCAAAGCAGGGCGTTCTTCTATTAAATACATGCCTTACAGTAGAAGAATCAAAACCTGGATCTCATCAAAATATTGGCTGGGAAGAATTTACGGATGCTATTCTCCAAAATATTGGATACAAAGGCTCAGTTGTATTTATGTTGTGGGGAGCAAAAGCTCAAGCAAAAGAAAGTATCATCTATAAAGATAATAATCTAATTATTAAATCAGCACATCCGTCTCCATTTTCTGCAAGAAGAGGTTTTTTTGGATCGAAGCCATTTTCTCGTGCAAATGCTTTTTTAAAGTCAAACGGTAAAAATGAAATTAACTGGAATCTGGATATCTAATAAATTCAATTGATTTATATATGTCATTTTGAAAATCATCTCTTTTGATGTGAGTAGTAAAAATTTTATGATCTAAAAACTTTAAGGTTTCTCCATGAATTTTTAATTTAGTATCTATAGCGACTCTGTCTTGGACCACTGCTGTAACAAATTCCCTTCTATTAACTCCTAAATAGTGAACTCTAGCTACTACCTCTTGGCCTCTGAAACAACCCTTGCTAAAGGAAACCCTTGATTTATCATAATTAAGTTCATTGGGCCTGTACTTATCAATATCACTTTTAACAAACAGATAATTTAATAATATTTTATTAGCTACCTTCCATTCAAGTAGGTCTATTTTAGATTCTTTTTTACCATTTTCTAAATTGGATATATCTATAGAGAGGATATATTCATCCCCCTTAAAGTATACAAAAGATTCAGTATTATTGATTTCGTTACTTGATAAAACTAAACCTTTTACTTTTACATCCAATAATCCAACTTCTACTTTATAAAACTTCGTAAATTGGCTCAACTGATCTTTTAAATTTTCTGTCAATGATTTTTCAACAACAATAAATATTTTATTATTTAACCTAGCTAAAATAAAATCGGCCTGAATGAATCCCTTATGATCAAGCAAACAAGACATTTGGGCATTGTTATTAGCTAATTCTGAAATATCAGACGTGACTTGTCCCTGTAATAAAGCTTCAACTTTATCGATATCACCATTAAGTTTTAAAACCTCATAGGTCTCTAAATCAATAGAGCCTGTTTTTATTAGATTCTTTAGCATCAGTTTTCTTGTAGAATTAACATCTTTAACTTTATTCTAACCAATGAGCGAACAAATAAATAGATTGAAATGGAAGTGTAGACGTGGAATGCGTGAATTAGATCTCCTGCTTAAAGAATTTTCTGAAAATGAGATGCTTAATTTATCTTCTGATGATCATGGTACTTTTGATGAAGTGCTAAATTATGATGATCAGACTCTTTACGATTTTATTTTTAAAAAATTAAGTTTAGGTAATATAAAACATGAAAGGTTTATTAATAATAAATTAAAAAAATTTACAAAATTAGAGAACTTTTGATCAATACATTGGTCATATTGGTAAGGAAATTAAGTTTTTAAAATGGATAAAAATAATATTAACGAAGATTTCTATTTAATAGAAAAAGTTAAGGATAAAAATCAGGATGCCTTTAAAGTGTTAATGATCAAATATCAGCCAAGAATATATAGCGCATTATTTAGCTTTGTTAAGTCTAAAGAAGATGCTGAAGATCTTACCCAACAAGTATTTATAAGAGTATGGAATAAGATAGATTCATTTAGAGGCGATAGTGCATTTTTTACATGGGTTTATAGAATTGCTATAAATATTGCTAAGAATCATGTAACAAGCTCAGCTTACAAAAAACAAAAATTAAATATCTCAGATGATGTTGTAAATTTTGACTACCCTCATTTTAGCTCACCGGAACTTAGTGCTGAAACTGAAGAAACATCTATAACTATTAAAAATTTCATTACTACCTTGCCTGAAATTTTAAAAACACCCTTTATTCTGCGAGAGTATGAGGGTAAAAGTTATCAAGAAATAGCTGAAATAATTGAATGTCCTATTGGCACTGTTAGATCAAGGATCTTCAGAGCTCGAGAAACTATATTAGATTTTATAAAAGAGGAAATATCCAATGACTGATATTAATGAAAAGCTTTCTGCTCTATTTGATGGAGAACTCTCTCACTCAGAAACAGATGAATTATTGATGCAGATTAATGACAAGGGTGTTCAAGATAAATTAAAAAATTATGCTCATCTTAGTGCAATGATTTCTAACGAAAAACAAACAAAATTAAAATCTAATGTAACTTATTTAAAGTTTCCAGATTTTCTACAATACAGGCCCTGGCTCTCAAATGGGATGTCAGCTGCTGCAGCCATTCTCTTAACAGTTTTTTTAATAAACCCATCAGATTCAGACAGGCTTGGTTTTAATAGTGAAGCGCAATCTCAAATACAAGCTGCAATAAACAGCGATGAAGCAAAAAATAATATTATTAGAATTGAAGAGGGCTTATTAGAGCATATGTTAAACGTTTTAGATCAAAGCGGCATTAAAAGTAAAAATCAGTACAACCCAAACTTAACCAATGTTGGCTTTCAAAGCAGATCCAACAGACCAGGACACTATACTAATGGGAAAGAGAATTTTTATATGCACATTGCAAATAAAGATTTAGGTTTAAAGAATGTAAGATACTGGAAATCTGGAAAAAATATGGTTTACTTATATCCATTACCAGGCGGAAAAGTAATCACACTTTATGGAAATCTTCGTTTAGAAGAAGCCAATAGAATTATTAGTTCAATACAAATTAGATAGGAAATATCATGAAAAAATTCTCAAACATTAGTTTTGTTTTTGTCTTCGCATTAAGTATTAACCTCTCAGCTTTAGGTTTGCCTTCAAATATAGCTGGTCTTGTTGAGGACTCTGCTCCCGCTGTTGTAAATATCACATCAAGAAAAGAAGTTTCTTCTCAAAACTCATACAGAGGAATGCCTCCAGAGCTAGAAAGATTTTTTGGAATGCCAAGGGATTATGAAGAAGCACCTCAACAAAAAAGAAAAGCAGAATCCTATGGATCAGGTTTTATTTTTAAAGATAATTATATTCTAACCAATTTTCATGTTATTGATGGAGCAACAGAAGTTATCGTCTCATTGGTCGATAGAAGAGAATATGTTGCAGAGATTGTTGGTGTCGATGCTCTGTCTGATTTAGCAGTCTTAAAAATAGAAGGAAAAATGTTACCCAAAGTTAAGATTGGTGATAGTGAATCTTTAAGGGTCGGTGATTGGGTTGTAGCTATAGGCTCACCCTTTAGTTTTGATTTTTCTGTTACAGCTGGAATTGTCAGCGCTAAGGGTAGAAGTATTCAAAATAATAATATTGGAAATTACGTCCCTTTCTTACAGACTGATGTTGCAATCAACCCAGGCAATTCTGGTGGACCTTTATTTGACCTAAAAGGAAACGTTGTCGGCATAAATTCTCAAATTTATTCTAGAAGTGGCGGTTATCAAGGTCTTGCATTTGCCATACCTATAAATGTAGCTATTGATGTTGCCGAACAAATTATAGATACAGGTATCGTAGCAAGAGGCTATTTAGGCGTTAGAGTTGGGGAGGTTGATAATGATCTTGCTGAAGCTCTTGGCATGGATAAGCCATATGGAGCTTTAATAAATGATCTTGAAGAAGGAGAATCTGGAGATAATGCTGGATTAATTCCAGGAGATGTCATCTTAGATTTTGATGGTAAGGAAATTAAATTTAGTGCAAATCTTCCTCATGTTGTAGGACAAATCAAGCCTAATACCAAGGCTATCGGAACAATTTTTAGGGATGGAAAAGAAATTAAGCTCACTTTCAAGCTAGGAGAATTGCCATCAAGCGCCAAGCCATTTATTCCAGCAAAAAATGATAGTAATCCTGATATGTTAGGTCTGCAAATTGAAGAAATTGATAGAAATAACCCGCAAATGGAAAATTTAGAAGATGGAGTTATTGTAGCCAGAGTTACTAAGGGCTCACCTGCAGCAGGAAAGATTCAAAAGGGTGATGTTATTACTCATATACGATATAGAAATTTTAAATATAAAACAGACAGTGTTAAGTCATTTTCAGATGCTATAGAAAAACTTGAATCTGGTTCAATAGTAGCTGTTTTTGGTAAAAGAAATAATTCTCGTTTTATTGTCCCAATAAGACTAAATTAAAAAAATTCATAAATAGACTCTCGGAAAGCTAATAACTTATTAGCTTTCCTTGTAAAATGTACCTATATGAAGAACATTAGAAACTTTTCTGTAATAGCCCATATTGATCACGGGAAGTCGACCCTGTCTGACAGATTGATTGAATATTGTGGAGGTCTATCAGCAAGAGAAATGTCTGAACAAATACTAGACTCTATGGATATTGAAAGAGAAAGAGGAATTACAATCAAAGCCCAAGCAGTTACTCTTAATTATAAAAAAGATGGAGAGGTTTATCAGTTAAATTTTATTGATACTCCGGGCCATGTAGATTTTTCATATGAAGTTTCAAGATCTTTATCTGCATGCGAGGGAGCACTCTTGGTTGTTGATGGCTCACAAGGTGTTGAAGCTCAGACTTTAGCCAATTGCTATACAGCTGTTGATCAAGGCCTCGAAGTTGTTCCTGTTATTAATAAAATTGACTTACCTCAATCTGATCCTGATAGAGTTAAAAAAGAAATAGAGGACATGATAGGTATTAATTCTGAAAATGCCCCATTAGTTAGTGCAAAAACAGGAGAAGGGACAGAAGAATTATTAGATATGCTGGTCAGAGATATACCTCCGCCAGAAGGAAGTCCAGATGCTCCATTACAGGCCTTGATAGTAGATTCCTGGTTCGATCCTTATTTAGGAGTTGTCTCGCTTATCAGAATTAAGAATGGAACATTAAATACTGGACAAAAATTTAAAATATTTACAACTGGTCAAAGCTACTTAGCAGATGAGATAGGCATCTTTTCGCCTAAAAAGAAAAAAACTAAAATATTATCTGCAGGTGAGGTAGGCTACTTAGTTGCTGGAATTAAGGATATCAAAGGCGCCCCAGTTGGGGATACTGTTCTTGAGTATAACGATGAAACTACAGAGGCTTTACCAGGATTTAAGAAGGTAAACCCAAAGGTATTTGCTTCTCTCTTTACAGTTAGCTCAGAAGATTATGAGAAATTTAGAGATGCTTTATCTAAATTAATCCTAAATGATTCTTCTTTGGTGTATGAACCAGAAGTCTCAGATGCATTAGGTTTTGGCTTTAGGTGTGGTTTTCTTGGAACTTTGCATATGGAAGTTATTAGAGAAAGACTGGAAAGAGAATATGATCTTGATCTTATATCTACCGCACCATCTGTTCAGTACGAAATTTTAAAAACAGATGGTACGGTTCTTAAATGCGATAACCCATCTCAAATGCCTGTTTCCAATGAAATTGATGAAATGAGAGAACCTATAGTTCTTGTAAATGTCTTAACTCCAAATGATTATGTTGGAAATGTCATCACTCTTTGCACTTCTAAAAGAGGAATCCAAAAAGAGATGAATTATTTTGGAGCTCAAGTATCAATTATATTTGAAATGCCTCTTTCTGGAGTTATTGTTGATTTTTTTGACCAAATAAAATCTTCAACAAAAGGTTTTGCCTCTATTGAGTATAGCTTGATTGGTTTTAGAGCCTCTGACCTTACAAAGATAGATATTTTGATAAATGACCAAAAAGTAGATGCGCTTTCTATGATTGTACATAAATCTTTTTCTATGATGAAAGCTCGTGAAATTGCTAAAAATCTACAGAAATTAATTCCAAGACAAATGTTTGATGTTCCAATTCAAGTTGCATTGGGATCTAAGATCATCTCACGTGAAACAGTAAAAGCTCTTAGAAAAAATGTTACTGCTAAGTGTTATGGTGGAGATATCTCAAGAAAGAAAAAACTTTTAGAAAAACAAAAGAAGGGCAAGAAGAAAATGAAGCAACTTGGTAGAGTATCAATACCTCAAGATGCATTTTTGAATTACTTTAGCTCACAGGATTAAGCCATGTTTACAGATCCAATATTTTTATTAGCTCTAGTGGGAGTTGGTATATGCCTTTCAATATGGGTGCTAGAAGCCATGAAAATGGATGAGTCTAATAATATTGATATAAAGACACCTAGCCAAGACAAGATTTCAAAGATTGGCTTTGTATTAGGTCTTGTCATTTTATATAGAGTTTTTATTAACGCTGGCGACCTCAGCATTATCCTCTTACTTGCGACTATTATTAGTTTAATAATATGGCTTACTGGTAAGTTTACGAGCAATTCATATTTGGGAGCCTCAGGAAGAAGTTGGTTTATCCCCATTTTTTTAATATTTGTACTAAGAACTTTTATGTACGAGCCTTATCAAATACCGTCAGGATCAATGATTCCAGGTCTAAAGGTTGGAGATTTTATATTAGTTAATAAACATTCATATGGTTTAAAACTTGAAAGAACAGGTAAATCTTTTGCCTTAGCAAAAGACCCCAAGCTAGGAGATGTTGTTGTATTTATACCTCCACATAAACCAATGCCTTTTGTTAAAAGATTAATTGGAAAACCTGGTGACAAGGTGAGTTATATCAACAAGAAGCTTTATCTTAATGACAAGCCAGTTCCTCAATCCTATTACAAAACCGAATCAGGTATTGATTTTTATCTTGAGAATTTTGACGGCAAAGAGGTAACTGTTCAGCATATGAGATCAAGATCATCCGGCGCTCCATCTGAATGGATTGTTCCAGAGGGGATGTACTTTGCTGTTGGAGATAATCGTGATAATTCAAACGACAGTAGATATTGGGGCTTTATTCCAAGAGATAACTTTATGGGGACCGCTGATTATATTTGGATGACATGGGAGTGTTGGAGTTGTATGCCTTCTTTTAAAAGAGCAGGAAGTATTAAGTGAACTTAAAAGATCTTGAGCTAACGATAAGCTATTCATTCACTGATCAAGAACTCCTGGAGACTGCTTTTCAGCATAAAAGCTTTAATAAGAATATTAATAATGAAAGATTGGAGTTTTTAGGGGACTCAATTCTTAACTCAGTCATTGCAGAATACCTTTTTATTAACTTCCCAAACTATCAAGAGGGAGTTCTAACAAGAGCTAGAGCATTGCTCGTTAAGGGGAGCTCATTAACAAAAAAAGCTAATGAAATAAAACTTGATGAAATAATAAAACTTTCAAAAGGTATGATTAATTTATCAGATGATAGAAAATTTTCTTTATTAGAGGGAGCTTTTGAGGCCCTAATAGGAGCTATTTTTATCGATGGTGGTTGGGATGATGTGAAAAAAGTTATTTATCAAATTTATCAAAATGATTTTAATAATTTATCACTAGATAATGACTTTAAGGACCCAAAGTCTCTATTGCAAGAAGCTATGCAGGCCAAGGGAATAACACCGCCTGACTATCACACAGAGGAGCTTAAAGATCAAAGGTTTAAATCTAGTCTTGAGCTTAAAGGTAATTTATATAGCGCAACTGGAAAATCAAAAAAATCTGCTGAAACCAAGTTAGCTGAAAATATTTTAAATAAAGGAGATTTTATTTAATGAAAAAGTCTTTTTGTGGTTATATTTCAATAGTTGGAAAGCCTAATGTTGGAAAGTCGACTATTCTAAATCACATATTGGGTAAAAAAGTTTCCATCACCTCTAGGAAATCTCAAACAACACGAAATAATATTCTTGGCATCAAGACAATAGATAATAAACAGATGATATTTGCAGATACCCCAGGTATGCATATTAAATCAACCAAAGTAATGAATAGATTGCTTAATAAATCAGCTGCAAGTTTAATTGAAGATTCAGATTTAATATTATTTGTTATCCAAAGAGCCTCAATGCAAGAATTAGATCATTTAGTGCTTGAAAAAATAAAGGAATCTGAGTCTAGGGTTATATGTGTCATTAATAAATCAGATCAAGTTGATGATAAAAATAAACTCCTACCTTTAATAGCTCAACTTCAGGATGCGTATAATTTTTTAGATATTATTCCTATTTCAGCAATTAATGATGAGGGTATCGAAGAATTAGAAAAACTAATATTAAGTTATCTTCCAGAAAATCAACATATATATGGAGAAGAGGGCTCAGAAATTAATCAAGATAATTTCATGGTATCTGAGCTTGTCAGAGAAAAAATTATTAGATCACTGGGTGATGAACTCCCGCATGATACCTTTGTCCAAGTTGAGCAGCTAGAGAATGAAAAAGATATTGTTAGAATTCACGTAATTATTTTTGTAGCTCGTCAAACACAAAAACAAATAGTTATTGGTCAAAAAGGAGAAGTTTTAAAAAGAATTGGTACGCAAGCAAGAATTGATTTAGAAAAGTACTATGGCAAAAAAGTTTTCTTAAAAACCTGGGTAAAGGTTAAGAAAAACTGGAATACAGATTCAGATTATCTTCAAAGTCTTGGTGTCGGTGGAAGCTATGAGTCCTAATGAATGGGAGGAATGCTTTCTACTTCATCAAAGATCCTACGGCGACACAAGCATTATTGCTGAAATCTTTACTAGAAAATCTGGAAAAATGTCTGTAATAGCTCGAGGAGCTAAAAAGCCTAAATCTAAATTTTTTGGTTACCTGGTCCCATTTTCAAAACTTCAAATAACCTACTCCGGTAGATCTGAATTAAAAACATTGACTAATATCGATAGAGAGATATTCCTTTTAGATAATAGCCTTTCTAAAAAAAGCTATAGCTTGCTTTATATAAATGAATTAATGATCAAGCTTTTACCAAAAGATGCTGCAAATGAAGATTTATTTAATTTATATAGCAAGTTTATTGAAGACTCCCTTAAGCTTTCGGAAATGGAATTCTTATTAAGAAATTTCGAATTAGATCTTTTAGATATGCTTGGTTACGGAATAAATTTTCAAACAGATATAGATGCACATGAGCCCATTGATCCTTCCATAGATTATATTTTTATTGCAGAAAGAGGCTTTCAAGCTTCTAGCAAGAACCCTGACTTCTCAGGCCAAGATATTATTAATATAAGAAATAGAAACTTTACTGATGTTCCTGGTAATAAACTAAAGCAACTGACCCAAGCTACAATTATGTTTTGTTTAGAAGGTAAAGATTTAAATAGTAGGCAAATTTTTAGAAGGCTACAGAAATGATTTATGGTATTGGTACAGATATTATTTTAATAAGCAGAATTACAAACAAAGAATCTTTTGCAAAAAAAATATTATCTGATAATGAAATAATTCTATGGAAAAAAACATCGCCTTTAAAACAGTCACTATTTTTAGCAAAACAGTTTGCTTGCAAAGAGGCTGTATCAAAAGCTCTAGGCACAGGATTTAGAGATAACATTTTCCCAAGAGATATAGAAATTCTAAGAAATGATCTTGGTAAGCCCTTTATTAATCCTCAAGAGAACTTAAAAAAGATATTTAGTGATTTAGGGATTATTGGCAGCCATGTTAGTATTGCAGACGAAACTGATTACATAGTCGCATTCGCTATTATTGAAACATGAATAAATTAATTTTATTAGGACCTCCCGGTGCTGGCAAAGGCACTCAAGCAGATTTGATCTGTCATTTTTTAAATATTCCAAAGATTAGTACAGGAGATATGTTGCGAGAAGCTATAGCTTCTGGAAGTGAACTAGGTAAGCGTGTATCTGGAGTACTAAATTCCGGCGCGTTAGTCTCTGATGAAATCATAGGCTCAATAATTGTTGAGAGGATTGAACAAGATGATTGTAAAAATGGTTTTTTATTCGATGGAGTTCCAAGAACTCTAGGTCAAGCAAATATGTTGGTTGATATGAATGTTTCTTTTTCTCATGTAATAGAAATACAAGTAAATGATCAAGTTATCATCGACAGAATCTCAGGGAGACGTTTTCATATAGCATCAGGTAGAAGTTATCATGTAGATTTTAATCCACCAGCAAATGAAGGCTTGGATGATCTAACTGGTGATGCCTTGGTGCAGCGCGAAGATGATAAGCCTCAAACTGTTACTAAAAGACTTCATGTATATCACGAAGAAACCAAACCATTATCAGAATTCTATGCTCAAAAATCTAATAACAGTGAGTTAATGTATTTTGCCGTTAATGGATCAGGAACAGTAGAGTCTGTATTTGAATCTATTAAAGTTAATCTGTAGTCAGTCATGAAGCTTCTTGCAATAGATAGCTCAGGGGATACATCTTCGGTAACTCTCATATATGAAGATGATATTCTGTCTTATTCTAAAGATCATTCAAGAAAAGAAAGACCTAATTGGAATAAACTCTTATCATCAGTTGGTATTAATTCTCAAATAAATATTTCTGAGATAGATTGTTTTGCTTTTGGAAGAGGGCCTGGTTCGTATACAGGTATTAGAAGCCTGGCTAGTTTTATGAAAGGTCTTAGTTGGACTCAAAATAAACCACTTATAGGTATCTCAAATTTAAAATCTATAGCCTATCAAGCAATTAAGCAAAAAAATGATACAGAATTCAGTGTGATTAATGTTGCATTAAAATCTGATCTTGATGAAGTCTATTTCTGTTCATATCTAAATTCTCCATTACTAGAAGAGCAAGAGGAGGAAAAGGTTATGTCATACAAGGAATTAAGTAATCCTAGACTTTTAAGTAACCCGTCAGCCTTATATGTTGGTAATGGATGGAATGATGAAAGAATTAAATTAGATAGCAATACCTCCTTTGATATTCATTCAGATGCTTTATCTATAGCTCATCTTGCTAAATTAAGATTTAATACTAAAGAAAATTTTGCGCCTGAGGATGCAAATCCAGTATATTTAAAAGACACTAATTACAAAAAGATTTCTAATGAATGACATTTTTTTAAGCGTAGTATTAGCATTAATTCAGGGCTTAACTGAATTTTTACCCGTTTCAAGCTCTGCGCATTTATTATTTCCCAGTCTTTTATTTGGAGCTAATGATCTAGGTTTAAGTTTTGATATCGCAACTCATGGAGGCACGCTCCTTGCAGTTCTTGTTTATTTTAGAATTGAACTTCAAAAAATGATTTTATCGATAAATCCACTAAATCCCAATAAAGACAAGGAGAGCAGGCAATTAACTTTCTATCTTGTAGTTGCAACTCTTCCTATTGTTGTTTTTGGTTTATTAGGTTCTGATTTTATTACAAATAGAAGTTTTGGGGTTAACTCTATAGCATGGGCAAACTTAGTTTTTGCTGGTATTTTATTTTTAGCCTACCGATACAGTTCTCAATCTAAGACAATGCTGCAACTCAGCATACTAACAGTTCTTTTTATAGGTTTATTTCAAGTTTTTGCATTAATACCTGGAGCGTCAAGATCAGGTACGGCAATAACAGCAGCACTCTTGGTTGGATTAAATCTTAAAGAGGCTTCAAAATTTGCATTTCTTCTAAGCATTCCAACTATATTAGGAGCGCTAGTATTTTTAATTATAGATAGCATAAATTCGTTTGCAGCAATTAACCTATTAAGCTTATTTATTGGATTTAGTGTCTCCGCAATCTTCGCATTTTTTACAATTAAATTCTTCTTAGCATTTATCGATAAAATCGGAATGTATCCCTTTGTTATATATAGATTATTACTTGGATTTACACTTCTTAATATTATTATATGACCTGTGTTGTTTATCTAGAAGACTCTTATAAAGAAGAGGAATTAAGGCTTATAGCGCAAGATCTAAATTTTGAATTGGTCCAAGAATATCCACAAGAAGGCTCATTTATTTCTATAAATGAAGCAGGGTTATATTTTATAGATAACGCTAAAATCCCCTTAGATAATCTTCATATTGATTTTCTTTCAGGTTCAATGGGTTGGAGAATAAAAAGATCAGAGCATGAAACTTTGCTAAAAAAGACATTAGGAAAAACTAAAGATACTTTGACTATTTTTGATGGAACTGCAGGCTTTCTTTCTGATGCAATTATATTTTTATCTCTTGGTCATAAAGTTATTGCTTGTGAGCAAAGTAAGATCTTATATTTACTGGTTAAAGATGCTTGTAATAGAGCAATTGAAGAACTACCTTTTTTATCAAACTTAACACTGCTTCATGGAAATTCTTTGGAGGTTTACAAAGAGCAAATGGATATTGATGTAATTTATTTAGATCCTTTATACCCAATAACTAAAAAACATATACTAAGAGCTGGAAATATTAGTGCTATAAAAAATATTTTAGAGCTAGAAAATATAATAGATATGGCGGATACTCTTTTTACAGAATTTAAAGAATTAAATTACAAAAAAATTATTTTAAAAAGACCTATTAAAGGTGAAAAAATTTGTAGTAATATTAATTATCAAATCAAAGGCAAGTCCACTAGGTTTGATATATACATATAAAAAAATTTAACAGGAGAAGGCTTAATGAATCCATTTGCAATGATGAAAGATGCTAAAAACATGGAAAAAATGTTAAAACCAGCATTAGAAAAATTTATGAAAGAGTCGGGTTTTATTAAAAAAGATGAACTCGAGCCCTTAAAAAGAAGAGTTGCAGAACTTGAAGCAGAGGTTGCTAAGCTTAAAGGCTAAGTAATTTTATTATCACCTTAGAAACTTCAGATATTTCTCGCATTATTGAGATGGCCTGGGAGGATAGAACTCCCTTTGATGCCATAGAAGCATCTTATGGTTTAAATCAGAATCAGGTTGAAGACTTAATGAGAGATAATCTTAAAAAAACTAGTTATGTGGTATGGAGAAAGAGGGCTCAAGGAAGAAAAACCAAGCATGTTGGCTTAAGAGAATTTGGTAAAGTTGGAAGACATCATTCTTATGATCAGCACAAGCATAGAAAGTAGCCAAATAAAGATAGAAAATTTATATAAATCTATCTTTTCTCAAGGGCCCCCTACAAATTTTACTTTTCAATCTAACTACGTGGCTATAGAGCATATAGACCTCTCAAATAGTGATCCAGCAATCCTAGAAATAAATGAGAACTCTGATGGTTATAAAGTGTCTTATTGGGATGGATATTCACTTGCTGAGGTCATTGATGAACCTGATCTCTTTAAAGCTTTAAAAATATTTAAACGCCTTGCTAAAAAATTAGCTAAAAATTTAAAAAATTATGATCTTTAAAGTGAATTCACTTTAAATGGTGCCCCATGCCTGAGTCGAACAGGCACTCCCGAAGGAACGCGATTTTGAATCGCGCGCGTCTACCAATTCCGCCAATAGGGCACGCAGGGCATTGTAGCTAAGTATTATCTAATTTAAAATCATCCTCATTCATGAAAACTTCAGATTTTAATTATCATTTACCCGAAAGTCTTATAGCTGAGTATCCGCTGGAGGATAGAAGTGCAAGCAGATTATTAGTTTTCAATAAACAGATAGAGCATAAATCATTTAAAAATGTCTTAGATTACTTTAAAGATGGAGATCTATTGGTTGTGAACAATACTTCAGTTATACCTGCAAGGCTGCATGGTAGAAAAGAATCAGGCGGAGTTGTTGAGGTTATGCTTGAAAGGATCATGGAGGATAATAAAGCTTTAGTTCAAATACGCTCTGGAAGAAGTCCAAAAATTGGGACTAAAATTTATTTAGATTCCTATGAAGTTGAATGTATTGATAGACAGGGCAGCTTCTTTATTTTGCAATTCAATGAACCACCTTTAAATATTTTTAACAAGATAGGGCATGTTCCTTTGCCTCCATATATTAAGCGTCCAGATGAAGACTTAGATAAAGATAGATACGGAACTGTTTATGAAGATAAAAATTTACAGAATTCAGTGGCAGCTCCCACTGCAGGTCTTCATTTTGACAAAAAACTTTTAAAGGCTATTAAAAGCTTGGGTGTAAAAATAGTATCAGTTAATTTAAGCGTTGGAGCTGGAACCTTTCAGCCCGTTAAAGTTGAAAATATCAAAGATCATGATATCCATAGTGAGTATCTTGAGGTATCTCCTGAAGTTATAGATTTAGTTGAAGAGACTAAGTCAAAAGGAGGTCGTGTATTTACAGTAGGGACAACAGCAACACGAGCTCTTGAAACTGCTTATATAGATACAAGCATTAAAGGTTATCGTGGTTACACAAAACTCTTTATCTATCCTGGATATAGCTTTAAAGCAGTTGATATGCTTATTACTAACTTCCATCTTCCACAATCTTCTTTACTAATGCTCGTGTCCGCTTTTATTGGTTATGAGAATATGAAAGATATATATAAAACAGCTGTTGATGAAAAATATAGATTCTTATCTTATGGTGATGCTATGCTTCTGAAAAATCATGAAATTTAAAGTACACAATCAATCTGATTTTGCTCGAAGAGCAGAATTAGAATTCTCTAGAGGTAATATCCAGACACCTGCTTTTATGCCTGTTGGCACTAATGGCACTGTCAAAGGCTTAACAGTAGAAGATCTCAAATCAACGGGTTCAGAAATTATTTTAGGTAATACTTATCACCTCATGTTGCGACCTGGAGATGAGTCTATTCGTGATTTAGGTGGCCTACACAAATTTTCTAATTGGGACAGACCCATTCTTACAGATTCTGGTGGTTTTCAAGTATGGAGTTTAGGTGATCTAGTAAAAATTTCAGAAGAAGGAGTTAGATTTAGCTCTCCTTATGATGGAAAAAAAATATTTATGACACCTGAAGACTCAATTCAAATTCAGGAAAATCTTGGATCAGATATTGTAATGGCATTTGATGAATGCACTGACTATCCTTCAACCCATGAAGAAGCAAAAAAATCCATGGAGCTTTCTATGCGGTGGGCAAAACGATGCAAAGAAGCCCATAAAACAGATTCTGCTCTATTTGGGATTGTTCAAGGTGGAATGCATAAAGACTTAAGAGAAGCTTCATTAAATAGCCTTAAAGACGTAGGTTTCGATGGAATTGCTCTTGGCGGTTTGAGTGTAGGCGAGTCTAAACAAGAAAAAACTGATATCTTGTCATTTATGGCTGATAAATTACCTTCTGATAAGCCAAGATACCTGATGGGAGTTGGTAAACCCGAAGATATTGTTGAGGCTGTTAGATATGGAATTGATATGTTTGATTGCGTTCTACCAACAAGAAATGCAAGAAATGGCCAATTAATAACATCTACAGGGGTTGTCAATATAAGAAATGCTCCATATAAGATGAGTGAAGATGCTGTAGATGAAAATTGTGACTGTAAAGTTTGTAAGGATTACAGCAGAGCATATTTAAATCATTTAGATAGAACCAACGAAATGCTAGGAAGTATATTGTCCAGTTATCATAATATTTATTACTATCAATCCCTTATGCAAGGTATGAGAGATTCAATTGAAGATAATATATTCGCGAAGTTTGTAAAAGACTTTTATAATAAGCGAAATTTAGATATACCCGATGGACCTTTATAAGGAGAACTAATATGGAAACTACTGGATCAATTTTTACACCGTTAATTATGCTGTTTGGCTTTATGGTTCTTATGTACTTTATGTCCATCAGACCTCAGCAAAAAAGAGCTAATGAACTCCAAAATATGATGAACAGTTTAGAGAAGGGTGATGAAGTTATCGCAGCAAGTGGAATTCTTGGAAAAGTTAAAGAAATAAAAGGTGATTATGTATCAATAGAGGTTAGTGAAAATATAACCTTTAAACTTCAAAAAAATGCTATTTCAAACACTTTACCTAAAGGCACGATTGCCTCAATCAACAGCTAGGATAATTTGTGAATAGATTTTCTCCATTTAAGTACACTTTAATCTTATTGGTGCTTGCCTTGGGTGTTCTCTATGCTTTGCCTAATTTATATCCTGCACAACCTGCTATTCAGGTGGCTTACACTGATTCGGGCAAATCAGCAGATCAGTCTTTACTGGAAACAGTTACAACAAGTTTAGAAAATAAATCTGTAAATTTTGATGAAATTATTTTAAGAGATAACAATATTGTTGCTAAATTCTTCTCTATCGAGGATCAATTAAGTGCCAAAACAATCTTGCAAAGAGCTTTACTAGATGACGCAATCATTGCTTTAAATCTTGAACCATCAACTCCAAAGTGGTTAAAAGACCTTGGTGGTAGACCCTTAAAATTAGGTTTAGATCTTTCCGGAGGAGTTCATTTTCTTCTTGAAGTTGATATTGAAAGCGCATTAAATAGTAGACTTGAGGCTCAGTTAAATTCTTATAGAAAAACATTTAGAGATCAAAAGATTTATTTAACAGACTCTTCAAGTAAATCTATGACTATGATGTTTGAATTTAAAGATTCAGAAGGATTCACCAAAGCAAGCAGCATTATTGGTAAGGATAATATCATCGGTATCAATGGCGCCCTTTATGAAGTTACTGAAAATATTGAACGTAACTTGATATCAGTTGCATATACAGATGCATCGATTAAAGAGATTAGAGACTATGCGGTAGGACAAAATCTTACTACGCTTAGAAATAGAGTAAATGAATTAGGCGTTTCTGAACCAATTGTTCAAAGACAAGGCAGTAGCAGAATAGTTGTAGAACTTCCTGGTGTGCAAGACCCTACAGCTGCTAAAAAAATTATTGGAAAAACAGCTAATCTTGAGTTTAGATTAGAAGCAAAACCAAATGCATCAAGACTTAGAAAAGAAGAATTTGAATTTAAAGATGGTTTTAGAACAGCATATCTAGAAAAAAATATAGTTGTTACCGGAGACAGGGTAACTAATGCAAGCACTGGATTTGATGAAAATGGACGATCACAAGTAAATATTACTTTAGATATGCAGGGCGGAAGATCCATGCAAAGAGCAACTGGTCCGAATATTGGTAGAGGTCTAGCAGTTCTTTTTGTTGAACAAAAAAGCAAATCTAAAATTGAAAATGATGAGGATGGAAATGAAATTATTACTCAAACTTCTTATATAGAAAAAAGAATTATCAGTCTAGCGACCATTCAAGCTAATCTAGGAGCTTCATTTAGAATCACTGGTGTTGGATCACCTCAAGAAGCTAGTGAGCTTGCACTTTTTTTAAGAGCTGGTGCTCTGGCTGCTCCAATGAAATTTGTTGAAGAGAGAACAGTAGGTCCAAGCCTTGGTAAAGAAAATATTGAAACTGGTTTTAGATCTGTAGTTATTGGATTTATGTTAGTTGTTCTCTTTATGGCTTTTTATTATGGAATGTTTGGTATTGCAGCTAACGTAGCTCTTTTTAGTAACTTAATCCTTATAACAGGCATTATGTCATTGTTAGGAGCCGCTTTATCATTACCAGGTATAGCAGGTATTGTTTTAACAGTTGGTATGGCGGTAGATGCCAACGTGCTTATCTTTTCAAGAATTCGTGAAGAGTTAAAAACTAAAAATCCACAGAGCGCCATCAATGATGGTTTTTCTAGAGCTTTTGTAACTATCTTTGATGCAAATGTAACTACATTAATTGCCTCACTTGTTTTATATACCATTGGTACTGGTCCAGTTAAAGGTTTCGCAATTACCCTTTCCATAGGAATTGTTACTTCAATGTTTACCGCTATTCTGGTTACAAGATCGATTGTTAATCTTATGTATGGTGGTAGAAATATTAAGGAGTTAAAGATCTAATGAATAATTCTATTCCATTTATGAAGTACCGTAAGATAGCTGGACTTATCTCTATAGCGCTTTTTTCTATCTCTGTCCTTACTCTAGGCTTTAGAGGATTAACTCTAGGTTTGGATTTTAGCGGTGGAACGCTTGTTGAGATATCTTACGAGGAGCCAGTTAATCTTGAGGAAATTCGTTCAATATTAATTGCTAATAATTTTGAGGACTCTCAAGTTGTAAACTTTGGAACTGATTTAGATGTTTTAATTAAAGTAGCAGATCGAAGTGGCAATAGTAAATTAGGTGATCAGATATTTACTTTACTGGAAGATCAAGGCTTGCCGGGTACATTGAAGCGCTCTGAATTTGTAGGACCTCAGGTAGGTTCAGAACTAAGAGATCAGGGTGGTGTAGGTATGCTCGTAGCCCTATTTATGATTTTGCTATATGTTGCCTTTAGATTTCAATATAAGTTTGCTTTAGGAGCAGTTACAGCTTTAACACATGATGTTGTCATTATTTTAGGTTTCTTTTCTATCTTTGCATGGGACTTTGACTTGACTGTCCTAGCTGCATTGCTGGCAGTTATAGGTTATTCACTTAATGACACTATTGTTGTTTCAGACAGAATCAGAGAGAACTTTAGAACTCAGCGTGAACTTGATGATCCCCAAGAGATCATAGATTTATCATTAAATCAGACTCTAAGTAGAACAATTATCACTTCATTTACAACCTTATTAGTATTATTTGCTCTATTTATATTTGGTGGAGACCTAATAAGAGGGTTTAGTCTTGCATTAATACTAGGTGTTCTAATTGGAACTTATTCATCGATTTATATAGTTGCAAATATGCTTATGTCACTTGCAATAACACAAGAAGATATGGCTATTCCAGAGCCTGAAGGTGCAGATTTTGATGAAATGCCTTAGTCGGCTTTGTAGTAAGGTTTAATAGCCTGTAACATCGGCTTGAAGCACTTAGGTGATGAACAAATAAAATGATCTCCATCCAAATACTTTGGATCACCATTAAAGTCACTTATTAAAGCTCCAGCTTCTTCGGCTATAAGCAATCCAGCTGATACATCCCATTTTTTTAACCCATGACCCCAAAAAGCATCCAGCCTTCCTGATGCTACATAACAAAGGTCTAGAGCTACAGAGCCAGATCTTCTAATCGTTACCTCATCTTCATAAAGTTTTTGAAAAGTTTTCATATTCTCATATTTATAAGGTTGCGAAGAATCTGTATGAGATGAATTTGAGAGCAGAGAGCCATCCAAACCGGGTTGCTTGCTAACTCTAATCTTTCTATTATTTAAATCAGCCCCACAGCCTTTAGAAGCACTAAATTCTTCTTGACGTGTTGGATCAATAATTACTCCAGCTACAGGGGCCCCATCCACAAGACAGGACAAAGAAATACAAAAATGAGGATAGCCATGCATGAAGTTTGATGTGCCATCAATTGGATCTAAAACCCATGTTATATTTGAACTACCTAATTCTTCACCAGTTTCTTCACCAAGAAAATTATCATCTGGATAAAATCTCTTAATCTCTTCTAAAACAATTTTTTCAACTCTGCGATCAATTGCAGTGGTGTAATCAGCTGGACCTTTCTTTGTTACATCTAAGGTATGTACCTTTTTAACAGCAAATTCAATTTCAGCAGCACCCTTTCTTGCAGAGATGAGAGCGACATTTAATAAAGCTGGTATGGACATGTCGCTATTGTAATGGAAATGAGGATAATAGTTGCATGAGTTTTAAAAGTAATTTAATTAATATAGTTCTAGTAGAAACCTCTCATCCAGGCAATATTGGTTCAGCAGCGCGTGCCATGAAGACCATGGGCTTATCTAAGCTATCCTTAGTCAATCCAAAAGACTTTCCGTCCGGTGATGCTAACGCACTTTCAGGTAATGCTAGAGACGTTTTAGATAATGCGACTATTTATCCAAGCCTAGAAGAAGCCATTAAGCAAAGTACTTTTGTTTACGCAACTTCAGCAAGAAACAGAAGTATTAATTGGCCAACAGTTAATCCAGAAAAAGCAGCAGAGCAGATTATTGATCAAGTAACAGGAGATAAAGAGATCTCTATTGTTTTTGGCAGAGAGGATAGGGGTCTTACCAATGAAGAACTCCAGTTAGCAAATTTTCACCTAGAGATTCCAGCTAATCCAGAATATCCAGTTTTAAATATTGCCATGTCAGTTCAAATAGTTACCTATGAACTTTTTAAGAATATAAACAATACTGAAGACAGAGAGTGGAGAGATTATCCGGAAATTAATTCAGAAGATCTACAAAGACTTATTGATCATTTTGTTGAGACCTCAATTGAGCTAGATATGATCGATCCAAAAAATCCTTCCCAGATAATTGCACGTATTAAAAGAATGTTTTCAAGGCTTCAGCCTGATTCAATGGAAGGTAATTATTTAAGAGGTTTTCTAACAGCAATAAATAAACGCCTGAAATAACAAAGAAGGCTTTTATATTTCAATTTGAACCAATATAATGGCTCTCGCATCTAGTCCCGTTCGTCTAGAGGCCTAGGACACCGGGTTT
>CESE01149153.1_pt1 | contig 26209 bp, 2 predicted proteins | sample 350271 | NCBI WGS metagenome assembly CESE01 (sample SAMEA2621536, study PRJEB7988) | marine metagenome | isolation source: saline water (ENVO:00002010), including | reverse complement strand
AAACGAAAGCAAAGTATTTAAAAATGTTTCTTCAAGTTGGAAAGATATTATGAAACAAACAAATGCCGATCCAAATTGTGTCAAACAGGGTGCTGCAAAAGGTCGTCGAGAAGCATTTGCCAAAAACAATGCTATGTTGGATGGTGTGCAACGTGGATTGGAAGAATACTTGCAAACTAAAAGAGGTGTATTTCCTCGTTTTTACTTTTTATCTAACGATGAATTGTTAGATATTCTTGCAAGAAGTCAAGATCCAAGAGCAGTGCAACCTTATTTAAGAAAATGTTTTGATAATTTGGTGCAACTAGAATTCAGTGGTGCAAGTGGTAGCGTCCTTGATATTGTTGCTATGTTTTCAGGAGAAGGTGAACGAGTGACATTGGGTCGCAATCTTAAAGCAAGAGGTAATGTTGAAGATTGGTTAAAACTTGTAGAATTAAGAATGAGAGTTATGTTGCACGCAATTATTAAAGCAGGTGTAGTTGATTACGCTGTTAGAAAAAGAAAAGAATGGGTGTTGGTTCAAAAAGCACAAGTTGTCACCGTAGTGGGGAAAATTATGTGGTGCAAAGGATCTGAAGAAGCCATTCAAAATGGAAAATTAAAACAATGGTATGAAAAAAATCTTTCAAACTTGCAAGATTTAGCACAATTAGTAAGAACGGGATTGCAACGATTAGAACGTAAAGCTATTGTAGCTTTAGTAATTCATGATGTACATGCTCGAGATATTATTGAAGAATTGGTCGAAGAACGACTTGACTCTCTTGCCGGATTTTCATGGAAAAAACAATTAAGATTTTATTGGGAACATGCTCAAAATTCTGCATCACCAGTTGATGATGAATGGCAAGTTCTTGTACGACAATCTGCATCTACCATAGCATATCGATACGAATATGAAGGTGCTTCGGGATGTTTAGTTATTACACCGTTAACAGATCGTTGTTGGATGACTATTACAGGGGCCTTGCATTTACGTTTGGGTGCGAATCCAGCTGGACCAGCAGGAACCGGGAAAACGGAAAGTAGTAAAGATCTTGCTAAAGCATTAGCAGTACAATGCATTGTTTTTAATTGTAGTGATCAAATTGGTTACAAACAAATGGGTAAACTTTTTATGGGACTTTCAGCGGCTGGAGCGTGGACCTGTTTGGATGAATTTAATAGAATTGATATTGAAGTATTATCTGTTGTTGCACAACAAATGCGTTTGTTGCGACGAGCTCGAGTTGCAAATTTGGAAGAAGTTAATTTCGAAGGTGTTACCATTCCAGTCTGTGAACATCATGTCATTGTAACTATGAATCCAGGATACGCTGGACGTACCGAGTTGCCCGATAATTTAAAAGTTTTATTTCGACCCGTAGCAATGATGGTACCAGATTATGCTTTGATTGCTGAAATTATGCTTCTTGCTGAAGGTTTTGATACTGCAAAATTATTAGCTAAAAAAATGGTCAGAATGTACAAATTGTCATCCGAACAATTGTCACAACAATGTCATTATGATTATGGAATGCGTGCAGTCAAATCAGTACTTGTAATGGCTGGTTCTCTTAAACGTGAAAATCCAACATTATCAGAAGATGTAGTTTTAATTAAAGCATGTAGAGATAGTAATGTTCCAAAATTTCTTGCGTCAGATTTACCATTGTTTCATGCCATCATCAACGATTTGTTTCCTGGTGTACATGTCCCTTATTCCAGTTATGATTTGTTGCAATCAACCATGGTAGAACAAATGATAGAAGCTGGTCTTCAACCAGTACCTAAATTTCTTGCAAAAATCATACAAATTTTTGAAACACAACAAGTTCGATTTGGAATTGCATTAGTAGGACCAACAGGTGCAGGAAAAACAGTAGGATACAAAATGTTGGCAGCTGCCATGAACGATCTTCATTCCAAAGGTTTAGAATCTGATCTTGTCAAAGATGTGGTCATGAAAATATTGAATCCAAAAGCTGTAACGATGGACGAACTTTATGGATGTTACAATATATTTACACAAGAATGGACCGATGGACTTGCCTCTTCTATTATGCGTGATTTTGCTGAGGAGGACGAAGCAACTCAACGTTGGACTGTATTTGATGGACCTGTAGATGCACTTTGGATTGAAAATATGAATACAGTGCTTGATGATAACATGACACTTTGTCTTGCTAATGGTGAACGTATTAAACTTAAAAGTGAAATGCGTTGTTTTTTTGAAGTGCAAGATCTTGAAGTTGCATCGCCTGCAACTGTTAGTCGTTTAGGTGTTGTCTATATGACACCCGAAAGTTTAGGATGGATGCCATATGTACAATCGTGGTTGACCAGAACATATCAAAATCAAAACCGAAATCAAGATACAAAAGCACCAAACATTTCTCCAGCATTGCAAGATCATTTATTTAGATGTTTTGAATTTTTACTACCAAATACATTGAAATTTGTTGAAGAAAAAAGTTTACGTGCAGTTATTACTTCCAAACTAAATCTTGTTGCAAGTTGTTGTGCTTTGTTTGAAGCATGTTTTACCAAAGAAAATGGAATTGATTTTCAAATGAAAGAAGAAAAACTTCGAATAGAACTTGAACGTGTTTGTATATTTTCTGTTGTATGGTCACTTGGTGGTGGTTTATTTGACGGTCAAAGAGAAGAATTTAGTGAATTTTTTGAACAATTGTTAGAAAAAACTGAAGGTATTGAAGCAGAATTTCCAGGAAGAGAATTAGTTTTTTCATATGCATTAAGCACACCAACTTCAATGAATGCAAGTGATGGTTTTGTTGAATGGCAACAAGAAGTTCCAAATTTTACTTTTAATCGTAAAATGCCATTCTTTGAAATATTAGTTCCCACTGTTGATACAGTTACATATTCTTATCTAGTAGATCGTTTGTTAGGAATAGGTAAACAAACTTTTGTTACAGGTGTCACAGGTACTGGAAAATCCTCTTTATTGGAACGTTTACTCACTAATCTATCTGGTTCTGATGCTGATTCGTCTCCAAGAGAAGAAAATGAAGATGAAAATGGTGAAGACACTATACCACCACCACCTCCAACCAAAGTAACTACATCGGGATCGTCTGATAAAGACGATAAAATACCCATTTTAGCATTAAAACAAATCTTTTCTGCTAATACTAAATCTATTATTGTACAAGATCAAATTGAAACTAAATTAGATAAGAAAACACGTGACACGTTGTGGGGTCCACGTGGTTGTCCCATTGTGTTATTTATTGATGATGTCAATATGCCAAAAGTTGAAGAATATGGTGCTCAACCTCCAATTGAATTATTAAGACAATTAGTTGATTTTGGTGGATTTTACAATCGTCAATCACAAACATGGACAAACATTGAAGGTATCACTACATTGTTGTCAGCTGCACCTCCAGGTGGTGGACGTAGTCCACTGACACCAAGATTTATGCGTCATTTTAATGTTCTCAGTATGCCAGAAGCCAGTTCTGAAACAATGAAATCGATATTTGGTGGAATTTTAGATGGTTTCTTAGACATATTTCCAACGGAAATTCGTGGAATGGGTAATAGTGCTGTGAATGCGACTATTGATGTATATGAAAATATTCGTGAACAAATGCGTCCTACACCTTCCCGGGCTCATTACATGTTTAATCTTCGTGATGTTGCCAAAGTTATTCAAGGAATATTACAGGCTTCACCTGAAACAGTCAATACCCCACAAACATTTGTTCGCTTATGGATACATGAAGCTATGCGTGTTTTTCACGATCGTTTAGTTTCGTCAGAAGATCGCTTATGGTTTACAAAATTAGCAGCTGAGAAATCTAGTCGAGATTTTTACCAGCGTTCAACATATGAAGAAATATTTGAACCGGAAGAATATGTAGGACAACGTCCACCCATTTTATTTGGTGCTTTTTATAAACCAGGCGAACGAATTTACAGTGAGTTTACTGCACCGACAGAAACGCTTCAAAAAATGTTGGTTGAATTTCTAGACGACTACAATACGGTACAAAAAAATACAATGGATCTTGTATTTTTTTCAGATGCAATAGATCATCTGTCACGTGTTGCTCGAATTTTGAGTCAACCACGGGGTAGTGCATTGTTAGTTGGTGTTGGTGGAAGTGGTAGACAAAGTTTAACAAATTTGGCATGTGAAATTTTAGAATATAAAAGATTTAGTATCTTTGTTACAAAAGGATATGGATCGAATGAATTTCGTGAAGATTTAAAAACAATCATGTACGATGCTGGTGTTAACGGAACACCAGTTGCTTTTTGTTTTTCAGAAATTCATATTGTACATCCTAGTTTTTTAGAAGACATTAACAGTTTGCTTAGTGATGGAAGCATTCCTAATATTTGGTTACCGGAAGATAAATTACGCATTGTTGAAAACATGAGAAAAGTTTTAAAAGGTATGCGTGTAACAGAAACTCGAGCAAACTGTTTGAAGTATTTTCAACAACGTTTACGTGACAATCTTCACATGGTTATTTCATTGAGTCCAGCAAGTGAAGCATTTCGAGCTAAATTACGAGATTATCCTGCATTATTAAATTGTGTTACTATTGATTGGTACAGTGATTGGCCTTCTGATGCTTTGCGTGCCGTTGCTACACGATTATTATCAAATACAAAACTTTTAAAAGATGCACCTTCTGAAACACCGGAGGCATTAGTAGATGCATGTGTGTTGGTGCATTCAACTGTAGGTGAAGCAGCAGTTGAATTTTTATCAACTATGCGTAGACATGTCTACATTACTCCCAAAACATTTTTAGATTCAATTTCATTGTATCTTGAACTTTTAAAAAGTCGTGGTGGTGAAGTTGAAGGTAATCGTGCACGTCTTCAAATGGGTATTGAAAAATTAGAATCCACCAATGAAATGGTGGAAAAAATGCAGGTGCAACTTACCGATATGCAACCTAAATTAGCTGAAAAAGCAATAGAAACACAAGCTCTTCTTGAACAAGTTGCTAAAGAAACAAAAGGTGCAGAAGCGATTGCATCAAAAGTCATGATCGACGAAGAAGCCGTCAAAAAACAACAAGAAGAGACTGCTATCATTCAAGCCGATGCACAAAAAGATTTAGATCGAGCTTTACCAGCCCTTGAAAAAGCAATTAAAGCATTAAACGCTTTAGAGAAAAAAGATATAACTGAAATGAGATCTTATGCGACTCCACCTGAAGCAGTACAAAAAGTTATGGAAGCTGTATGTCTATTGCTTGGAGTTAAACCAGATTGGGATCAAGCAAAAAAATTAATGCAAGATTCGCAATTTATGAGTCGTTTAGTTGATTACGACAAAGATAACATCAAACCTAAAATTATTCGTGCAGTAGGCAAATATACAGATATGCCTGTAATGACAGTGGAAAACGTATCGAAAGTTTCAGTAGCTGCAAAATCACTGTGTATGTGGGTACATTCTATGGTCATTTACGATGAAGTTGCCAAAGATGTTGAACCTAAAAGAGTACGTTTGGCAGAAATGAATGACATTCTTGCTTCAGCAAATGCAACACTTGCAATTAAACAAGCAGAACTAAAAGCAGTTATGGATAAAGTGGATGCGTTAAAGAAAAAATGTGACGATACGGTTGCTGAAAAAGAAGCTGTTACGCAAGAGATTGAACGTACCAAACAACGTCTGATGCGTGCTGAAAAATTAACGGTCGGGTTAGCAGACGAATTGGTGCGTTGGAAAGAAACCGTTCAATTAGCCGGCGATAAAGCTAAACGATTAATTGGTGACGTGTTTTTAGCTTCTGCTGCTATTTCATATTATGGTGCGTTTACCGGTAATTTCAGAAAAAAGTTGTTTTCTCAATGGAAAGAATACATCGATACTCGAAATATTCCAAGTTCAACAACATGTACTTTGATTAGTGCATTGAGTGAACCAGTACGTGTTCGTGAATGGCAAATTAATGGCTTGCCGTCGGATCGTGTTTCTACCGGAAATGCAATTATGGTAGAACATGGTCTTCGATGGCCTTTATTAATTGATCCGCAAGAACAAGCTAAAAGATGGATTAAGAAATCGGAATCAAAAAATCAACTCATGACATGTCCAATGAATGATGTCAATTTATTACGTAATTTAGAAACTGCAACAAGAACTGGTCGACCATTGTTATTAGAAGATATTGGTGAAAATATTAATCTTATGTTGGATCCAATTCTTTTAAAACAATGGTTCAAACAAAGTGGAAGAGTACTCATTCATTTAGGTGACAGTGATGTTGATTTTGATGAAAGATTTCGATTTTATATGACAACAAAACTACACAATCCACATTATACACCAGAAGTATGTATTAAAGTTACAGTAATTAATTTTACTGTCACAGTTAGTGGTTTGGAGGATCAGTTATTAGAACATGTAGTACGTAAGGAACGTCCAGATGTAGAAAGACGCAAAAATGCTTTAGTTGTGAGTATGGCAGGAGATCGTCGTCAACTTGCTGATATTGAAAAGAAAATTTTACGTCTTCTTTCTGAATCCAAAGGTAATATATTAGACGATGAAGAATTAGTTAATACTCTGGCTTCATCTAAAACGACATCAACCATTATTAAAGAACGAGTCATTGAATCAGAACAGACCGAAATTGAAATTAATGACTTGCGTAATGGTTATCGTCCAGCTGCTGTTCGTGGAGCATTGATTTATTTTGTTATTTCAGAATTTGTAGTGGTAGATCCAATGTATCAATATTCGTTGGAATACTTTATTAAACTATTTATTTTTTGTATCGACAATTCGAAACAATCCAAAGAATTACAATCAAGACTTGAACATTTACAAGTATTTACTACAGCACATATGTACAAACAAGTTTGTCGTGGTCTATTTCAAAGACATACACTGACATTTTCATTTTTAATCTGTTGCAGTATTCTAAAAGAATCAGGAAAAATTTCATCGTTAGAATTTAGTACAATGATTAGAGGCGCTGTTGGAGAAGAAGTGGAAGACGAAGAACCATTCCCTGAAAATTGCACGTTATTACCGCTGCAATGGACAACATTAATGTCATTGGAAAAGAAATTTCCAAAAGTGTTCAAAGGATTTACTAAAGATGTACAAGGTTCTGAAAGTAATTGGAACCAATGGCATTTGTGGTCTTCCGATCCACAATGCAATTCTGTAGAAATGCCAGGAGATTGGAGTACACGTCTGACACCATTTCAACAAGCTCTCGTTATTAAAACATTTCGTGAAGATTTAGCTATTCCTGCAATGGCTAATTTCATTAGTCTTGAATTAGGAGAATCTTTCACAGTGAGTCCACCAGTTTCTATGACAGATGTGTATGCAGATACAGATGCTAAAACACCTTGCATTTTTGTACTTTCTCCCGGTGCAGATCCTACCAGTATTTTATTGCAATTTGCAGAAAGTAAAAATTATGCTAAAAAACTAAAAATTATTTCATTGGGACAAGGACAAGGTGCAAGAGCTGAAAATTTATTAACAAAATCAGTCACCGATGGTAGTTGGGTATTGTTACAAAACTGTCATTTAGCTAAATCATGGATGCCTTCATTGGAAAGAATAGTATTTGAATTATCAGAAGGAATTACGGAAACAGATCGTAATTTTCGATTGTTTTTGACTAGTTTTCCAGCGTCGTATTTTCCTGTTTCAGTCCTTCAAACATCAATTAAAATGACAAACGAACCACCTAGAGGACTTCGTGCGAACATGTTACGCTCTTTTGATCTTGCTATGCCCAAAGACAAATTTCAAGGTCCTGCTAAGAATTCTTTAGATCGAGCTAGAAGACGCATATTATTAAGTCTATCTTTTTTTCATGCTATTGTACAAGAAAGAAGAAAATTTGGACCATTAGGATGGAATATTCGATATGAATTTAACGATTCTGATATTGTTACATCCATTTCTGTTCTGGAAATGTTTTTAGAAGGTTTACCTACACAAAATGTTGAAGCTCATATTCCATGGGATGCATTGTTGTATGTTACGGGTGAAATTAATTATGGTGGACGAGTCACGGATGATTGGGATCGACGTTGTTTACGTGCCATTTTAAAAAGATGTTATGAAGCCACATCATTAGACGATGGAACATTTGCACTTTCTAATTCGGGTGTATATCACATTCCCTCAAAATGTACGTATGAAAATGTGATTTCAACCTTACAAAATTTACCAGTAGTTGATCAACCAGAAGTATTTGGATTACATGCAAATGCTGGTGTAGCTGCTTTAGAATCATCAACAGCAGCTATGTTTGATACGATACTTTCTATGCAACCAAAAACCAGTGTCAGTAGTCCTGAAGATGGTGAAGAGGTTGAAGAAGTTATTAGTGAAGATGATATTGTCAAACATTTAGCGAGTCATATAGAAGAACAAGTTCCAGAATCTTTAGATAAAAGTCATGCGCATCCAACAACTTTTCGTATTATGCCTGAATCTGGTTTGATGGATTCGTTAGGCGTCGTATTGTCTCAAGAACTAGTAAAATTTAATAAAGTAATTGATAAAATGAATGTATCTTTATCAATGTTACAAAAAGCTATTGAAGGCTTAGAATTAATGTCCGATGAACTTGACGGTATGTATGTGGATTTTAGAAACAATAAAGTTCCAGCTAATTGGACAACAGTTGGATACGCATCGTTAAAACCCTTATCTTCTTGGGTGCTGGATACGATTGAACGTGTTGAATTTATGAGAAATTGGTTAAAAGAAGGATGTCCAAATGCATTTCCATTATATTTATTCTTTTTTCCACAAGGATTTTTAACAGGTGCACTTCAAAATTACGCACGCAAACATATGATTCCTATTAATACTTTAGATTTTGGTTTCATTGTATTAGAAGGTGATGGGGATGATGATCGTACCAATGATCATGAAGATATTACTGAACCACCTGAAGACGGTGTTATTATATACGGTATTCACGTACAAGGTATGAGTTGGAATGGACAGAAAAATTGTTTAGCAGATTCTAAAAAAGGTGAAATGTTTAGTTGTTTGCCACCCATTCATTTTCTTCCGGCAAGAAATCGTAAAATACAAGAAGGAACATATGTTACACCAGTATATAAAACAACTGCACGTGCTGGTAGTTTATCAACTACTGGTACGAGTACCAATTTTGTTGTTGCAGTGGAGTTGCCAAGTGAACAAACATCGTTGCATTGGGTATTGAATGGTGGTGCTGGTATATTAAATTTAGATGTATAAATAGTAGAATGTAGAATTATATATTCAAAATCATTGTCATTATTTACATAATATTTTTATTGCTAATAATAAATTCTAAATCCTAATGCTACTTTTATAAATGAATTTCTGTTTTTTCCTTTCATCCTTCCTTTCTTCTTCTATTTCTTTCTACTTTTTTTAGCTCATGTGAAAACCCCCAGCATTTTCCAATGCATAATCTAATTTTTTTAGCATTTCTTCTTCATTCGCATAAGCTGGTAATACCAATTGATTGAAACAGGTATGACTTGTTGGCAGTGCTTGTGTGCCTGCTTCAGATGTTGCCATTGTAATAGTAAAACAGGGATCGTATCCATCTAATGGCACTTTACTTGATCCTGTAGAAAATTGTAACAATTGACCTCTTTTTTCTCGATCAAATTCTCCTAATACTTTCCAAAAAATTTTGATTGGTGAACTGTTTGCATCGTAACCTCCAGTGTATCGTGTTGCTTGACGCATTTCATTCACATCAAAATTTTGTTTACCATTAAGCAACAAGTCTAATTCATGTTCTGTAAAATCACGTATTTCATAGATTGGCAACACTTCTTGAAAACCTTCACGTACACTTTTTAATTGTCTTGCAACAGATCCAAATGTTTTCCAATCTAAAATTGCTTGCACGTATCTCGCTTTGTTTGCATTCGTTACCGGGATTTCTTTGCCACCAGGAATTAATTCTACTTCTTCCATTTGTCCAAAATTTTCTACTGTCGTAGTAAATGTTTCATAAATGATGTCATCTATATCATTTTTCAACATCCATACAATACTACGATGATACAATGGATCCATTTCTTCTAAATCATCCAATGTGGCTGGTCTTCCTAATATATATTTATATATTGCTTTACATACTGGTAAATCAATTAATTGTCGATCGTAAATAGCTTTCGCTAAAATAATGCCAAGAAAATGAAAATATTGCAAATGTTGATCATTAATACTAGAACGATGATCAATATGATATTTGATTGTACCTTTTGCTTCTTCTAATTTAGCTAACAAGCAACGTTGCGGATCTAATAAACTGCGTGAAAGTTCTAAAAACCATTCTTTTGTTAATCCACCCGAATCAATACCTTCTTCACCACTAAATATAACTTTAGTTTTTAATTTTAATTTGGCGACGTCTAATCTACGAATTGCTTCAAAAGAATCAACAACTAAATGTGTTCTTCTTAATGTCATTTTTAAAATTTTACGACCACCTTGAGGCCAATCTCTTTCTCTGATAGAATACAACAATTTGAATCGTTTCTTTCTAAAATTTAAATCCGGATCTTTACCACCTTTACCATGTATTGGATGAATCCATTGAGTAATACCTGTTAAAGAATTGAAATAATAACATATTTCACGTCCAGGATCCCAACATTCAACCCAACCATTTGGAAGTTCTGACACACGGGCTGGTGCCGAAGCAAGTTTTTGTCCTGCACCAGTTCTTTGTATATCTGGAGATGAAGATCCCATTGGTGATCCAGGTGGAACATTTGTAGGTGAACCTGGAGGAGGCGATTGATTATTATTTCCTCTCATTGAACTGTTTCGATTTGTTGGTGAATTGCCATCTTGTGTTTTAGTTTCACCTGATGATGACGATGAAGACGCATTAGTTGGTGAAGAGGAGGATGATTGTACATTTTGATTACCACCAGCAGCAACATTCATTGCTTCTGCCATGGACATTTGTGTTGTTCTAGCTGTCACAATTGAACTTGCTGGAGAATCACCATAACCATTCACAGCTTTAATTTTAAAGACATATAATGTATCTGGTGCAAGTTGATCACCGTCTTCTCTTGCACCGCATACAAATGAATTGGATAGACCTGTAAATAATCTTTTAAATCTACTAGTACGATGTCTTCTTCCATACAGAACATACCGTGTGATTGGAGAACCATGGTCATGAGGTGCTTCCCATCGTAATTCAATGTGACGAGCTGTGGTACGAATTACTACCGGTGGCATAGGTGCTTCTGGTGGTGCAGGCAATGTTGTGACAGGTAATGGATTACTAACTAATTCACCAGCTGTTGTTCGTACCGTTAATTTAAATACATATGTTGTATTTGGTGTCAATGGTATACTATTAACTGAACGAATTGAAGATGAGTGAACACGTGCACCTGATTTTATAGTCACAAACGTATCACTTCCTGCTTTTTTACCAGTTAATGTAAATCCTTCGGTTCTTCCATAACGTGGATCTCGTGGGGGTCCCCATCTTAATTCAATTGCACCTGCAGTAATTGCACCGGTCATAGGTGGATCAGCAATAGCATCTAATGTTTGCATTGGAATACCTGCAACACTGTAGGGACCCCACAATGTACTTGTTCCGTCATTGTTTCCACTTCGTCGGTGTTTGAAAAGAGAAGGTGTTGAAGTTAATGCAACCATTGCACGGACACGAAATTCTACAAGTGGACAATTAGATGGTAAACCTTGGACAATAAGACGTTGTTGACGATCTGGTGCTATTTCAACTCTTGGAATTGGAGAAAAACCATCGGAACTTGCTTCAAAATGAATTTGGTCGCGTGGTGGAGTATCTGATTCGTCGTGATTTGAATGTATACGAGTACTTGAACTTGACCAACCATCTAAAGAATGAACTCCTTGTTGTCCAGGCATAACTCTCCATGATATTTCAAAGTTTTTCAAGATACTTTCGTTTCCAACAATCCATGGTTCCCATAATATTTCTAGCGATGTAGTTGTAGCTTTGATTAGACGTGGTGCACGCATTGACATTGTTTCTAATACGTTGGTTCCCAAAGAAGATCCTCGAAGAAATCCATTTGAAGGCAATGCATCTCCAAGTGCACCTGCTGGTCTTGATCCTCTTGATGGTGGTACAAATTTTCGTCCAGTAGTCGTCATTTTTTTTTTACCGTCGATCGTTTGAGATACAAGTACATCACCATCCTTTGATTTGCTTCCAATTGAATCAACTCTTGCTCTTTGTTGAAATCTTTTGGATTTCTTAACATTGTTGTATCCTGGACTTGCAAAACTAGATCGAACAGCATCAGTCAACATATGTGATAAAGTAGAAGGTCGTAATGTTCCCAAAGGTGATATATCCATTGCCGGCAAACTTGGATGCAAACTACTATTTGTTGGTGACTCAAATCCATTACGTAGAACATAGGGTGAGTGTGGTGAATGTTCAGAAGAAACGGAACGAAATGATGCTCTGCGAGACATACCATGTGGAACAGTAGGAGAAGCTGGTTCGTCTGCAGCAGTCCTTCTTGTGGCTTCAACGTTGATTAAAAGGTTGTGTGCAACTCGAAAGCGTCGCCATTTTGCATTTGCAGATTTTTTTGAAACATGAACATTCTGTTGCTGTTGATACAGTCCTACGGTGGATTGCACCACATATGAACTCAGATTACTGCCGGTAATGCCATTTGGTGTTCTTTGATGTGCTACTCTACGCTTATCTTTTTCTTCTTTCTCTTGCTGGAATAAAAGTGTGTTGCGACGAAACCAAAATATTAAAACGATGGTATATGCTCCAACAAAAGCTGTACAAATAGATATCAAACCAGTAAATAATTGAACGGAATTTCCACTCATATTAACTTAATAATCTACAACGATTGTTCTATTTTACTACCGCCGCATGGTATTGGTGTTGCTGGGATTGGATTGGTCCAAAAATAATAAAGGAGTTTCAGCTTGTAAACTTTGAGTTGTACAAACCTGAATTTAGACTTATGCGCTCCTGCCTCAAATGTCTTTTGATGCTGCGCAAATCTTTTCAGCTTCTTTGGTTTGGGTTTGCTTTTGACGTTTATACTACAGGTACAACATTATTTGTTGTTGCTAACTATACTTTAGAACATGTATACTAAATGATGAGTTCATCTCCAACATTATCTATCTTCCTGATTACTTTTTGGGCATTCCTTCTTCTAATACGTTTCTCCTCTTCCAAAGCTCAAAGTTGCGGTGGTGATTGCACGGAAAGTTTTTGTATTGAACAAATTTGCCACCAGTGTTTGGAAAATAATCATACTTGTCCGCCATGGCTACAAGGACGGTGGTCTGGTCTGCATCTACGTCAAGATGGTACAACTCAAAACAATGAAATTTGGGAAATGGAAGTAATAGGACACGACGTAACTATGAGTGGACAAGGTGTCAACGGGCTTCAAGCACGAGCATATTGTAAAAATATTGAACGAACCAGTTCTGGAGGTGGTGCAAGTGCATATGACATGGATTTAATTTATGATAGTCCTGCTGGATACAAAGGCTCTGCGTCTCGTTCTATCACTCAATTGTATTACGATGGACTCGATGTGGATACTATGCAACTTCAAGTCATGCTGCCCTTTCGTTTTGTACCTTACGAAACAGATGAATGCAATACTCCACGTATTCCTACGAGTGAATTTGCTGCTCCCATTCCATTGACGTATTGGGTAGTACGTTTTGAGTGCACAACTCCACAACTTACATATGAATGTCCCCATTGGTACGACGGCAAATGGGCTGCAGCAACTTGGGCACCACAAGGTGGAATTGGTGGAAATTTTGTAAAGACTCGTCAACTTTTGAACGTAGCTGGTAGTGAAGCTTTAATGACTTCTAGTAATTTAAATACTGATTCAGATGCAGCTTCCATACAATACGCTATGAAATGCACAGATTTTTCATCTAGCAATGAAAATCTACAAATCAATCTTGGTGTAGATTTTGCAACAACAGATTCTACTCCTTCTCATATTTCTCGTGGTGTATCACTTTTCTCTTCGTTTCCAGGACGATTCGATTTGACGTTGGCTCAACCAAATTGGTGTCAACGTCCTTATAATACAAACAACGCATTTATACATCCAGTCGCGTTTGAACCACCCCATGTAATATCCACTTTTATATGTATTGAACCTATTATGCAAGATCCTTGCACTACTTTTTTACTTGGAACATGGCGTGGAGAATCTGCATTACTTGCAAAAGCTGAAATGAATAATTATACGTGGAACACAACAAGAAGACATTCTGGTAATTCAATTGAATCAGAATTTTGGGTTGAATCACAATTTAATGGTCGAGATTGGTTAGAAGCCTCTAATATTTCATGTTCTGCATCTACTACTTTTCCATCACTAGTGACCTTAGATATTCATCATTCATCTGTGAATGTAATTGATGATACTTCCGATACTTCCGATACTTCTTACGCTACAAAAGTTGCTGGGTGGATTACTCATGCTTTAGTTCGTTTTGGTTCAACATATTCAGATGTAGAAATTGTTCTCGGAGAGCCTGGCAAATGCAACCGACCAACTGTTGAGGATTTATCAACTCCATCTGGTGGATTTAAATCATTTAGAATGACGTGTGCGATTAAAAAACTTCGTGATGAATGTCCACCGTGGTTGATTGGTCCACGCAATACAACCGACAACTCTTTTCTGTCAGGTATGATTGTTCGTGATGGATCCGAAGGAGCTACAAGTCCATTTGATATGTTTATGTCTATTCCAAACAATTATATATTTGGTACAATGACTTGTGGTAATTTATTTAATAAGGGTTCCGTTGTTAGTTCTAGTGTTGCTATTGATATTAATATTACATCACCTACTTCTCTTACAGGTTGGATTCAACGTGGTTGGGCAACATATTCAGCAGACGTAGGAGCAGTTGTGTTACATATAGCTTCACCAGGTATCTGTCTTCGTCCTGAACCAAATACAGGAGTATTGAATTCAAGAAATTACAATCTACATTTGAATAATCATGATCATATTAGAACATCTATTTATAGTTGTAGCACACCTCCATTAGTAGGTGCATGTCCAAGATGGTTGGATGGGACTTGGAATATTGTTGCATCAGGAATTGAAGAAATATTACCAGAATGGATGAATACAGCTACTGAACCATTGAATCTAACAATCGTTGGTTCTATAGCATATATTGGTCTAGCAAATGGAGCGGTGGTAAAACATTGGATTACTTGTGATTTAGCACTTGGTAGTACTGTTTCTGTTGATTTTCAATCTGATTCACAATCAATTCTTGTAGGTAGAAAATTAAGAGTCTTGGCATCGTTTGATGACAATCAAGGAACTTTAAAAATGGCACTTGCTAATTATGGATGGTGTTCAAGACCAGTTTCTTTGTATGATATCAGTCCATATCATGTGAACACATATTCTTGTACCACACCATTGGTTGGATCCGAATGTCCGAGATGGCTTGATGGACATTGGGATATTCTTCAAGAAATAACATCTTCATTAGTATTTGCATGGGAAGTCAAAAGTAATATTTCTACAATTGCTCTTTCTGGTGGTGGTGGTAGTGGTGGTAGTGGTGATAGTGGAGTTCCTGCTGTTAGAGAGACTGACCAAATAGTAGTATATTGCGGTGAGGTCATTAGTAGTGCATTGCATGAAGACATGGAAATTGATTTGTCTTATCGATCTAATACTACTGGTTTACCTGTGATTGAAAGAGGATGGTTAAGAAGAGTTTCTGTATTACCACGTTCAAGTGCAAATCTAATACGTTCACCACCTAATTGGTGTTACAGACATGCTCCTGGATCTGCTTCTGTTCGTTTTGATAATGTCAAGTGCAGTACTGTTAGATTAAATGAACGCTGTCCAGGTTGGATGCGTGGTACATGGAAATTTCATGATTCACATCTTTTAGATCTAGGTGGATCACTACCTTTTCAATCACGGAAATGGGTAGTATCGAACAATGTCAGATATGTTAATATTGATGATAATGGAAAAAGAAGTGCGATACTTAATTGCTCTAATACATCCATTTCAGCGGGCGGTATTAATTATAGATACATGGATGTCTCTTATATTTCTGATAGCACTGATGATCCAGCATGGCATGGACGTATGGATCATTTTCTTGTTGCGTTAGATTCTTCAAATCCCGATACTATTAAAATGTCGCTTGTAGAAGCGCCTCCAGGTTGGTGTTCAAGACCATCAGTAAGTAATTCTGATAAATTGTTTAGAGTATCAACAGCAATTCAAGTCGAAATTCCAAGACCTCTGACGGTATTTGTAGTATTGCCGATCTGGGAAACATTGAAAGTAGACGTTTTAACAGCAAGAAGTACACTGAAATTTGTTTGGGATAATACTATTGATGATCGTAATTCTCCAGTAAATCAATTTCTTTTGATGTGGGATGTTGAACCTCAAATATCAATATGTGATGTTGCATATGGTGGTGGTACATTTGGTTCTTGTTGTAATGGTGATAATGATTGTTCTTCTGGTGTCTGTGATATTTTCAATAGAGTATGTACATATATATGTCGTGTTGACTCTGAATGTCCATCAGCACAGAATGGACTAAAACCTGTTTGTAAAGATGCATCCTACGCTATCGCTGCAACATATGATGATCCACTTCCTGTTCGTAAATGGTGTGATGCTTCTCAATTGACACCGTTTGGTAATACATTTTGTGGCAATTTTTGTTTAACTTCTGATGGAGCCTACGCGAATGACATAGCTACTGCTCTTGCTTCAAGTACAACTTGTGAAGATACAGCAAGAGAGACCTGCCTCTCTCAACGCTTTCAAGAACGTGCATGTCACCGTGCTCAGGTTAGAAATGATCTTGGACTTTCTGGATATCAAATGTTTATTGATTCAACCAAAAATGCCACTATTGATCAATTTGTTGTTGGGTTACGTTATTACAGTAAAATATTTGCTAGCAACGAAATTGGATTGGGTTGGCCAACTAAATCTATTCCATCGTTTGAAATTCCTCGTGCTGCTCCACCTCCTCCGTCTTTTTTGGCGGTAACGCAAGTGGAAGCTGCAACATTAAATGCTTCTGGTATGACATTAGAAGATGCAAAGACTTCAATTAAAGTTTTGTTTACGCAACCTGTTTTTGATAATGGTGCATTTATTTCAACACATTTTGTTGAATGGCATGTACATCCATCATTTGTTGATATTGCATCACACGTACAAGATGAAACAACTTGCAAGAAGAAGATGAATGAAGAGCAAAGTATTCCAAATTCAATACTTTATGGTATGAATGAATGTGGTCCATACTGTTTAAACAACAAACAATCAAGTATATGTACAGATTATCCATCGTGTCCATTTTCTTATCAAAATGAATCAGAAATGTTATGTCATGAATTAAATGCGTTAAGTAATGATACTGATATTATTGCTGTTGTGACGAAAGATACCGAACGATGCAAAGAATTGTTAGCCGAGGCGAATATTTTATGGGAAAGTACTGATTGTGATGAATTTCGATCTCAAGTAGAAACTGCTTCAATTTTACCAAGCATCGCTTTTGATAGTTTGTTACCATTGTGTGAATTAGGTACCTGCAGTGGAAATTTGTGGTGGAAAATTGAACAGTTGCTTGGTGACAATTGCCGAACAAATATTACTAATCAACCTCGGGTATCAAAATATTTGAACGTTCAATGTTCTACAAGTACAAATGGTACTTCTTGTGGTGAAATTATACCTATATTTAAAAATGGTATCGACAATGCAGACATGACATGTAAATATTTACGTGTATATGATTCGTGTATAAAACCAGTGAGTGAATTTTGGAAGGCAGTAGAAGCAACATCAACTATTACAACTAGTGAACATTACGGACGAACAATTGGAAAATTACATTCTCAGTCATCAATCCGAAGAAGGATAACTCAAACCAAGTATGCAAATGCTCTTTCTACATTAGATGCTACGTGTCCAAGAATGTCGAGTGATGTTTGTCCGTCTAGTGTTACCAATAATCATGCGTGTGAAAAGGTACGAGAACACTGCCTATGCAAACATTCACTCGATCCAGGTTGTAGTCATCCTCATGTAATACGTCGTCTTCAAACAGATCAAACAATTCAACGCATGTCTGTTGCTACAATTCCAAATCAAAAAGATTATAGTATTGTAGTATCTAACATTCTTCCACGAACACCATATTTTGTTCGAGTTGGTGCATTGAATGAATTAGGTCTTAGTATGTATCGAACCACTCCTCAAGCTGTTGCTGCTCTTGTCATTGCTGAAAAACCTTTGGATGTCGTTATATTACTACTAAGTAATATTACAAATACAAGTACACGTGCGGCATTGTCGACTTCGATCTTTTTAGGATTTAGAACAGCAGCAATTGATTGGAATTGGGTGACTCGCTATCGTATTGATGTATCTACTATACCTAGTTTTAACGATTCAACAGTAACACGAAACATTTTGGTCGATCAACCAAGTCTTAAACCTTTTGAATCTGGTATCGTAAATATGACAGTAAAAGAATTGACTCCAGGTGTTCGATATTATTTTCAAGTCTCTGCATATATTACTACTTATGGTCGACCTCAAATTGCAACACCTGTATCAATTGTACCACCCCTTCAAGTTCCAGATCCACCACGTAATTTTACGGTGTATCCTGTCAACGGCAGTGTTCTTGGTGTAAATTGGTCGATACCATTGTTTGATGGTGGTCGTCCTTTACTATCACATCAACTTGAATGGAGTCGTCATCAAAATTTTTCTTGTTCGAGTATTGAACGTCCAAATAATTGTGGAAGTAAAATCATTGTATTACCATCAATAAATTCTGATTCAAATGAAAACAATACTGCATCGTCATCGTCGTCTTCGTCGTCCTCATCATCATTATTGTCATCTTCTTCATTCTCGTCATCGTCATCGTCATCGTCTACTGCTAATACACGATTGATAGATGCATCTTTGACCACATTGATTGATTCAGTAAAAATGGGTCTAATGTATCATGTTCGTATTTCTTCGTGCAATGATTTAGGTTGCGGAGTATTAGCAAATCATATTCCTGTGAAACCTATGCAACCTCCTTCAGTACCTTTACAAGTCAGTGCTGATGTGTACAACCATTCTGCATTAAGTCTTGTGTTTGCTGCACCAGCAAGCTCTGGAGGAGATTCTGTAGATTATTATGTCGTACATTGGGAAGTTCCCAAAGAAGGACTTGTATCTTCTAAAGTTATATTACCGACCCAAGATTTGTTTCAAAATACAACAACACCAAAACCTCCACCTTGGACCGGTTGTAATTGTACAGCATCACTTCCATATCCATCTAAATTAGGGAAATGTTGTTGCAGTAATTATGATTGTGCTAATAATATGATATGTCACCCTGAACTACGTAGTTGTACTCATGAATGTACTCAATGTTCATCGATGGCATTGAATAAAAATGTGGAGCTTCCAATGATATGTACTACTACAAAAAATAACATTATTTACAACAATTATAATTCTTCCGGTTACAATACAAGCAGCAGCAACAATGGTAACAGTAGTTACAGCAATAACAGCAATAACAGCAGTAACAGCAACACATCAATATCAATAAATGAAATCATTGAACCAACATACTGTGAAGCAAGGTGTCCATTCAATCAAACTGCCAAAGAATCTCCTTGTTTATTTCGTCCACATCGTATGGCATTAGATCAAAGTTCATGTACTTTAAATGATTTTCTCGGCGGTTGGGTATTAAGTTCGAGAAGAGGAGGAATTAAAAACAACCCATCCAATTTATGTGCAACTTACATTCGTCGATATTGTTCTCTTATTTCAAAGAACGATCCAGCATGTGAAATGTTAGCTATTCAACATGTACTGCATGATATACCAACATGTCCGCAACGTATTCCTCCAAAAGTCATTGAAGGTATGTTTGCCACTGTTATTGTCAATGCTTTGTCAAAGAAATCAATTGTTAATGTATCTGCTGGAGCAAACGAAACAAAAAATGCTGCTCATCAATTAGGCGTGTCAGCCTGCAATGCTGCAGGTTGTAGTGATGTTGCACTGTACGATCAGTATGTTACTCCATCTGCGCGTCTGCTGTTTTCTGAAGTAAAGCAATGTGCTGTTGAAGGGGAAACTAGTGACAAATATTTTGTGTCTTTAAATTCTAAACCTACTTCGGTTGTCGAAGTTCGTGTTAGTGGTGACGTCGGTCAATTAGCAAGCAATGAAATCCGAATTCATTTTACTCCAGAAGATTGGAACCAACAAAAAGAAATTGTTGTAATTGCAGCAGATGATCACTACGATGAAGGGGAAAAGACACGTATTGTATTGTATCATAGAATCATTACTAATGATACTGAAATTTCAAGTACTATTGAATATATGCCATCAAATTTTGTCAACGTCACAATTTTTGACAACGACTACGCCGGTATTGCCATTTCTGAAACAACACTTATGTTAGAAGAAGGTTTAACTGGTAAAGAAGTACTTTATCAAGCCATTACACAACCGTACAGCGAAGCTCTTTTAACTTTGACTGCTACAACATCCACTTTTGTATCCAAATCATTCATTCTTCTTTCTCCAAATGCAACAGATTGGGATAAAAAACATAGTATTCTATTTACAGCTACGGATGACAATGTGGATGAAATTGATTTAGAAATAGAATATGTAGTTTGGGAAATATCTTCATTTGATCTAGAATATTTACATTTAAACATTCCAATCTTAAGTACTATGGTAATTGATGACGATTTTGCTTCGTTGTTATTGGAATATTCCTCGTTGCAATTAAATGAAGGTCAAGCTGCTGCAACATATCGTGTAAGTATCACTTCGCAACCAACTTCTGAAATTGCAATATTAATTTCTGTCGGAACCGCACCATCGTGTAAATTTGACGGTACAATTTTAGAAACTTCATGTAATTACTTGCAAGAAATTAGTACAGATGTTTGGGTGACATCCAGTGGAAAAGTTGCAGTGGATGAAGCTGTTATATATTTCAAACCTTCTGCATGGAACGTATCACAATTTTTTATGGTATCTGCAAGAGAAGACGATATGGATATGGGTGATATATTTAATATGACATTGAAACATACTTCAATCAGCGAAGATAATAATTACAATCGTGGTACAGATGTTATGGTTCCACTTTATATTAATGTGCAAGATAACGATGAAGCTGTGCTTGCAATGTCTCGTTGGGATGTTGTGGTAACAGAAGATGGTTTGTACAAAGATGAATATACCATTTTATTTGAAACGCAACCAACAGCACCGGCAGTACGTTGGCAAAAATAGATTCTTCTTTTAATTTTTTCTTTTAATTTTTTTAATGAGTCGTTCTAATAATTTTTTATTTTTTTTTAAATTATTTTTCTTCTTTCTTTTCTTCTTACTTTTCTTCTTTTTAAATTGAATAGTGTATTACTGCTTCACTTGAAGGTTTTGATCAAGTTTCTGTCTATCCATCCATGCTATGTTTTAATGAAAAAAATTGGTCCTTGCCTCAAGCATTTCATGTATCAGCGGTACGTCCAGAACCAGGTACACGTGACAGTGTTGGTGCACTTGTAGGTTGGGTTAAACATGAACTTGTGACGGATGCAATCGAATATATTGGTAAAACACTTTCAGATGTTGAAATAACAATTGTTGAAAGATTTTCAGATTTAGATTTGACTGATGCACCCACATATGAATCTGCCGCATTTTCTGATATTGCACATGAAATAATAATTAAATTTAGTAGTCCTGCATATGTCTTAGAGATTGGTCAAGAATATGCTACAACATGTTTTTCATATTTTATTTCTAGAACGTTAAAATTATTGGGAGACGAACCAACTTGTTATTGGAGTGATGTATTTACTTTGCATGCGGTACTTGGAAATAGATGGTCAATAACACCAACAAAAAAAGTTATATTACGAAGTGGTTCTGTACGTACCACAGCATCTAGTATAATTACAAGTGGTGGTTATAAATTATTAGCAGCACGACGTCCTGCTCCTGTCTTACGCAGCATGAAATTTTCAGAAAGTGGAGGTGCCATTTTAATTAGTTTCGATAGCAATATCGGATGTTGGGAAGGTTTGCAAGACGATGCTTCGACAACAAGTTGCTCCGATATTTTTGAGAATGCTGACAGTTTACTTGGTAACGATGCTGAATGTACATGGGTGAAAAGTTGTTTGTTGCAAGCAACGTTAGGATTTGGAGCAAATATAAGAGCAACAAAACAAGTCAGTGCATGTGGTACTTGTGAATGTAATTCTTGCGTTCCTACTGCTGCATACGAGCAAGCTGGTTCTTCCGCAAATTTATGTAGAACACCGTCTCATCAATGTGCAGATCCACAATGTTTTTGTAAAGACAATTCTCCGGCAAATTTATGTCCGTATGGAGTATCGCTGTCCATTGTGCCTAATGCAATCAAAGCCATTCGATTTGGTTTGTTGTCAGCGGATGGTTGCATGCATATTCAACATCCAAATAATATATTTATTCCTAGAAGTATTATTACAGCGCCAAGAAATTTTCCTGTATGTTCGTCTCTTGTTGTTTCTGGAGCAGAATCAGAAACTTCTGGTGGTGGTAGAGATCAATTTATATGGAGTGTTATGGCATTTGATAACGATGGAGGTGGTATCAAAGATATACCCAGTGTTGTTTCCTTAGTCATTGCTGCAGCAAATGCTGTTAATTCTGATATTTTAAAATTTGCACCTGATGTTTTTGAATTTGGTATACGTTATCGTTTTTCTCTTCGAATTACAAATTTTTTAACACTAGATGCTCCGATAATTAATAGTAACACATCTTTAGCATCGGCATCGACATCTTCTTCCGCATCTTCTTCCACATCTTCTTTGTTACCTTCAATTGGTACTGTTGATAGTCAACAAATTGATTATCACGATGTATTGGCCTCATACATACCATTGCCTCAATTAACAATTATTGGATCTTCGAAACGTGTTGTAAAAGCAAAAGATCGTGTTATTCTTCGTGCGAAAGCAACATCGGCTTTGTGTGCTGCAGATCAAACTTTAGTATATTCATGGTACCAAGTACAAGGTGATTTAGATTGGAAAATGGTTAAATCTAGTCAACGTGGCAATTACGATTTAAAACTGCCTGTGCTTTCAATTCCTCCTAACATGTTGACTCAAGGACGTGATTATATTTTTAGAGTATCTGCACATGCAAGATCAACTCCGACCTTAACGAACTATGAAAATGTTGTATTGAGTGTTGCGTCTGGTATAACTGTAGCTGGTCTTGATAGTTATCATCGTACTTGTGGAGCAGATGATCCGTTATCTATTAATGCAATTGATCACTCGTACCACGAAGACGCAGTTGATGCTAAACTTACTTTTGATTGGAACTGTATTTATATCAAAGGAGGTGATGGAAGAGTTTGTAACGCAATGAGATACAGTAACGGACAATCGTCTGGAATGATCACGTTGCCGAGAAATACTTTTGCTGTTGGAGACGAAATTGTTTTTACTGTAAATGTTCAGTTAGTAGCCGATAAAACAGACACTGCATCTACTAACATGACTGTTACAATTGTACCAGGTTTGACACCAGAAGTACGAATTCTGCAAGGTTCTTTTTTGATTATTAATCCAGAAGATAAATTATCACTATCTGGAACAGTTCAATGGCCTTTAGATTTAGACGGAAATTCCGGTGGTGAATTGTTGTGGACCGAACTTTCAGGATCACTTGATTTACTTGCAGAGAATCAAAAAGTGTATTATTCTGCATTAAATAGACCAAATTTTGTTGTACGGCCACAATTACTAGTGCCAGGAAGACTATATACTTTTGTATTAACCGCTACGTCAGACAAAAGTATTGGATCTGCTTCAGTATTAGTTGAAGTGAATCGTCCTCCACGTGGTGGATTTTTTGAAGTTTCACCGCTTTTCGGTAATAGTTTAGAAACAGAATTTAGTTTTTCAATGAGATCATGGGCAGATGATGAAAGTAATTATCCATTAGTATATAGTTACTATACTTCAGTTGGTGAAGATGATGGTGATGATAATGATAATGGCGATGGTGAAAACGACAATCGTCGGACTACATTATTTCCTTTATCTGTAGATAATGTTGAAATTAGCCAGCAATTATTTCGACTTCCACCGGGAAAACCAACGTCTGAATTTAAAGTATATCCGGTTGCTCGTGTTTGTGATTCTTTAGGTGCTTGTACAATATGTAGTACAAGACAAGATGGTACGAATGTCATAATGAAAATAGAGCCAATTTCTCCGTCTGCAACACTTGCTGCTGTAACTAATACCATTGATACTGACCATGCATCTGTTGGTGATACTGTAGTCCTTGGAATTGCTGCAGATATGTTGTATCCAAGCAAATGTACAAATCCAAGAAACAGTGAACCGAGTTTATTATGTGAAAAATTTATAACTGAACGTCGTGCAGATGCTGCAAATATGTTAAATCTTCTGGTAGCTTCGGAAGCAATTACAATGCCAAGTAAAATTGCGTTAGAACAACAAGCAATGACATTATCTGAAATTAGTACTTTTGCAGATAAATCACCAAGTTTATTTGTTGAAAAATTAATTCAACATGGAAATCGTATCGTAGATAGTGCTTTCGATTCTGGATTTTCACTTTCTTTTGATTCCGTTGTAAGTTTACATGCTGTATTTGAATCATTAGTAGATGCAGCTAGTCATAACATGAGTCAAACCAACAAATCATGGTCGATTGGTCAAGACGTTTCTGCTGGAATTGAAAGAGCTGTCTCAAATGCTTTGCTTAGTCATACAATGGGAGAAGATCCTATGATAGTTTCTGGAACAAAATTAAGTATATTCGGTAAAGTTGAATCTTTGTCGCATATGCCGTGGGTACCATTAAAATTTCAAAATTTAAATACAGGACCAATAGGTTTTTCCATGCCAGCTACGATTGAATCAATTGACAGCGACAGTGAAGCTCTTCAATTTATTGCTGTTGCACAAACTGGCCGTGTTTCAGACAACGCATTGATTAATATGGTTACAGATCTTAGTATGTATGATAGTCAAGCAAAACCAATTCGTATAGGAAATTTAACAGATCCTATTGGTGTATCGCTTCCTTCTTTGGATCAAATACCTTCTACAATGAAATGTTTGTATTGGAATGATTTGACTGAAACTTGGTCACAGAATGGTTTGTACACTGAAAAATATGTAGAATCAAATGATACTAAAATATCTACTTTTGGTTGTGCTACTACACATTTAACTTCGTTTTTATTGGAAACAAATTTAATGGAAGAAAAAAATATAAAATTAACGAGAAATTATTCTTCCGACGGAGAACCGAAGACATTGATTTTTATTTTTGATACATCAAATATTCCTGTAGCAGCTATATTAATCGGTATGTCTACGTTTTACGTACTATTAATCTTTGCTATTCGAACACATGAAGAACAGACTATTAACGATGAATATGCCAGAGCTAGCATGGAACGTTTTTTAAATACAGGTTCTACTGCATGGACTGCTTCCGACGATAACGATGCTACTAAAAGTTCTGCGTCTACTCTTTTAAAATCGTTCTTGGCTACTCTTGCACATCAACATCCCATTCTTGGATGGACACGTCCTTCCAGTCGATTAGGTATGCCAAGACTTCTTTACGTATTAGTCTTGTGGAACACTACTTCAGTGATGTTTTTTGTTTCGTGTGCTTCTATTGGTGGTGCAGAACTACATGAAACTGTTGATTTACCACTTGGTTGGATTTATGCGTTGTGTGGATTAATTGCTGGAATGTCGTTACGTAGTATTGTTTCGTGTTTATTAGTATGGAAATCCAAACAATTAGGTAGTACCATATGTTCTTGTTGTTGTTGTACACCAACATCTTATGCAGTCATGCAAAGTCGTAAACATATACATATATCTAGATCACCTACGAAACTGTTTGTAGATTTTCAAAGATTAAGGAAAAGATGTATTACGTATGCAATATATCAAAAACAATTAACTGTATCAACTACGGTTAGTGCCGCACAAAATGTACAAAATGGAAGACGTAATACAAATTTATTCAGAAACGACACAGATGTAATTTCAACCGATATTGGTTT
>CESE01117555.1_pt1 | contig 26816 bp, 19 predicted proteins | sample 350271 | NCBI WGS metagenome assembly CESE01 (sample SAMEA2621536, study PRJEB7988) | marine metagenome | isolation source: saline water (ENVO:00002010), including | reverse complement strand
ATCACTGCGATTTGATAGTCCCTCAAACCCCGCATAGACAAAAACTGTTCTGTAGCCTGCTTTTTTAAATACATTAGCCACAGAAGTTTTCAGAGGAATGTGTTGATGGCGTGAGTAACTAATAGCGCTGTACTCAGTATTAACCATCAGGCTCATCAGTGATGTTTGAGTGTCGTCATGTGCGGGTAAAAATCGAGTGAAATAATAATCTTCATTTAGGTGTTGACGCATCTGGCCAGCACGGTCTAGGCCTTGACTAAACGCAGGAAGCAATAAAGCATTGCCCATACTTTCTATTAGGTTAAACACCACATTTGGCGGGTTCTTCTCAAGAAAAGTAGACCTAGGTGTCCGTGTAAAAAACTGTGGAAACAGAGGTTGGTCTGACGGGGGCTTACCATAAAAAAGTGTAAACATTTCACGGCCTTCAGGGTCCAGCGCGGGGGTGATTATCTTTGATTGCTCAAATTCTTTGTAGCCGTAGTAGAGAGCGACAATACCGTTGGGCACTATGTTATTGACGGCTGTTTCAGACGACACAATAAGATGCCGCTGAGACAGAGGAAAGGTCGATACGGTGCCTCGACCGAGTAGCATCAGAAGCATTAGCGGTAGTACTACGGTCAGTGTGAAAAAGCGTATTTTTCTTACTTCCACAAAGTGGACTAATCGAATTATTCTCTCACCGACTTTCCTATAGATCCATAGTATTAAAGCGCTCACAGAGAGCACCGTCAACAAACGCATGCCAAAGGGGTCCATGCTTATCACCGTAGGCCAAATTGCAGCTGCGCCATAGTTTAGGCCAGTATAAGCGACGCTATCTATGGGCCGATTAAAAAAGCCGATATAGCTAAAATTAACGATAGAAATAAAGACAGCTGTTAACAAAATCAAACCGCCCAAATAGCGATTTAACAACCATGCAAGGTGGGAAGCTATAGGCGGTAGGGGGATGCAACAGATACTAATTAGTAACCCCAACAAGTTGGCCCGTATAACAATAGCCAAATCAAAACGAAACCCTGTCCAGAGGGCTCGCCACAAATCATCGTTATTGGCGATATCTTCAGGTCGAGGATAAGCGGCCCAAGTGGCTAACCGTACGGCCAAAAAAAGAACGGCACAGATTATAACTAGGCTAGTTAAAGACGCTAAAACTCTTAGGTAGACAGCTGAATTTGACGTGGCGCTGAGATTTTTAGGGCTTACCTGTATCATAAAATAGCCTTGGACCTGCTTGGTGATGATGGACAAACAACAATTAAGTAGATTGATAAATATTTTATCATGAAAACAAACCTGGCGATTTTCTCGACCACGGAGATCCTTATAAAGATCCCTAATTCTAGATAGGATATCATTCGTTGTCGCCGACAAATTCTGCTATGTTGTGGTAGTAATTTTAAGAATAAAATTTTTCTTTGTAGTCATTAAAGGTAATGTAGATGCACTATGCCTAGGTTCTTATATTCAGTACTTTTTTATTGTTTGCTGCCGGCGATATGTCTTCGGTTGCTGTGGCGTGCAGTGAGATCGCCAAACTATGCCAAACGTTGGGGAGAGCGATTCGGGTTTGTGGGTCATCCAGATTCGGGCAAAGAAATAATTTGGCTGCATGCGGTCTCCGTGGGCGAAACCCTCGCCGCGGTGACTCTGATCAAAGCCCTCCAAGAAAAATACCCAGGTTATCGGCTGATGGTAACCTGCATGACGCCAACCGGATCAGAGCGTATTACGGCGGCTTTTGGTGGTTCTGTGGAGCATAGTTATGCGCCTTATGATATGCCAGATGCGGTAGCTAGATTTTTAGGCAGGGTACGACCCAAATTGTTAATTATTATGGAAACTGAACTGTGGCCAAATACTATTGCTGCCTGCAATAAACGCAATATCCCAGTGATCTTGGCAAATGGACGACTATCAGACAAATCATCTCGGGCTTATCAGCGCATTAATAGCTTGGTTCGGCCAATGTTAAATGGCCTCCATACGGTGGCGGCACAGCATACTGACGATGCCCAACGTTTTCAGAGTTTCGGATTGTCAGATACGACGGTGACGGTGACAGGGAATATTAAGTTTGATTTAAACATAGCCCCCGCCTTGAAGGACGCGGTGGCGCAGTTATCTAAGGACTGGCGTGGGACCACCCAGAGAAGGATTTTTTTAGCGGCCAGTACCCATAGAGGTGAAGACGAAATAATCTTGGCGGGCTTTGCTAAAATAAAGGCCCAGGTAGAGTCTGCGCTGCTAGTTTTAGTTCCGCGCCACCCAGAACGATTTAATCAGGTTGCTGAACTATGTCATTCAGCAGGATTTAGTGTGGTGAGACGAAGCGCAAATATACCGGTAGGTGCCGCTGATATATTGCTTGGCGATAGCATGGGGGAGTTAATGACTTTCTTTGGTGCCTGCGACCTAGCTTTTGTTGGCGGTAGTTTTGTGCCAACAGGTGGACATAACATGATTGAGGCCGCGGCATGGGGAACCCCAGTACTAACGGGACCACACCTGTTTAATTTTACCGAGGCAGCTCAATTACTAACCGAGGCTGGCGGTATGAAAGTCTGTCAGAATTTCGATGATCTGGCCGACCAATGTATCCTGTTACTGCAAGATGAGTCACAAAGAATGCAGATGGGCGATGCAGCACGCCACGTGGCCGAAGCTAATCGTGGCGCCCTTGATAGGTTACTTGCAGTAATTACTCAAATTATTTAGCCACCGCTAAACTCGGATCTAACCAGGCATTTAGCTGATAAATATCATCTGGAGACAACTGCCCCGCGACTTCTTTTAAGCTCATCATTGCGAAAATATAATCATATCGTGCATTGGCATAGTTACGCTTTGCTTGGAACACGGAGCGCTGAGCGGCAAGCACATCAACGATGTTGCGAGTACCCACTTCGTATCCAGCCTGGGTAGCTCCCAGCGCACTGTCTGCCGAGGTGATCGCTTGCTTGCGCGCTTTGACACGGGCTGCATTAGTAATGACCAGCTGATGCCGGCTCCGCGCTGTTTGCACAGTATTACGCTTTGCCACCTCGAAGTTTTCGCTCGAAGCAATGGCCTGTTGCTTATACTGCCTGCGCCCTGCATTAATGCCGCTAGACCACAATGGCATAGATAAATTCACACTAAAACTATGGCCATCACTATTTGAAAAAGTATTAGCCATTGCGTTTCCAGTAGGCAGGTAAGCAATCGTAGTGCCGTCGGAGTCTCGGTTTGAGTAATTGGCGTTAAACGTAATAGTTGGGAATAGCTCAGCGGTTGCCGCTTTGGCCAGGTTGTAGGTCGCGTCTTTCCCTAACTTGGCGGTTTTTAATTGATAGTTACTGGACAGTGAAAAATTGACCCATTCTTCGCTACTAAGAGGCTCTGGATTAGTCGCCATAAAATCATCTTTTAAACCTGATAGGACATTATGATTTTTACCGGTGAGTACTTGCAATGCATCAAAGGCAATATTCACAGCACCACGTGCTTCAAGGCTATTGACCAAGGCATCATCAAATACGGCTTGGGCTTCATGAACATCGGTCACCGGAAGCAGACCCACTTCAAAACGCTCTCTGGTTTGCTCGAGCTGTCGTTGAATAGCCCGCTGTTCTGCTTTGCGGGTTTCATTATTGTCATAGGCACGCAGTGCACCAAGATAGGCACTACTGACCCTTAAAATCAATGTTTGCTGGTCAGCGGCAAACTGTGCTGCGGCACTTTCACTGAGGGCTTTGCCGCGCTGAAATTGATACCAAGCAGGCATATCAAACAAAGGCTGACGCAGCGACACGCCATAAGCTGTTTCCTTTGAATCAGAAAACTGATTACTTAAGGCAGGTTCTCCGCCAAAGTAAATTCTCGCTGACTGAGAATCACCTTCAGTTTCCTGGTAGCCCCCTGTGGCGGTGATAACAGGCAACAGATAAGCACGGCTAATATTTTTAGTTTCTTGGCCTACTTGGAAATTAGCTCTTGCAGCTCGCAAGGTTGGGTCACTCTGCAGTGCTAACTCATAAATATCTTTTAAGGAATCCGCCGAACTGCCCTGCGAGATTAAGAGAACAGAACAAAGTGTTAAAAATCCTTGTTTTACCTTCAACATACAAACTCCATGATAAATTTCATTGTGTCCGCTTAAAACGCGCAGTTTAGCAGACTTGTCTTGGTTATAGTTATTAGCAATTTCCCTGAACTAAGACGCTATCACTAGTAATTTTAGATTCAACATGTGTTCAAAAAATACTGTTAAATAGGACTCAACGTTCCGTTTTGCAATCCGTTGACGACATTATCCATTAAGTGATCTCAAGGACTTTATTTTAACGTACCATGAGAGTTAATTAATACGAGTGAAGATTCCAAAATGGTCAAAAAACATCGGTTTAGTCGATCAGACTTTCGTCTCGAGTCTTCAAAGACAGTATTTCAGGGGTTTTTTAGTGTTGCAGCGCTGAAGGTAAGTCATCGTCTATTTAAGGGGGGCTGGAGCCCTCCGATAGCGCGGGAATTGTTTCAGCGCGGCGAAGCGGTGGGGGTACTTTTATATGATCCAAAACACCAATTAGTTGGATTGGTGGAGCAGTTTCGAGTTGGTGCCATTAATGATCAGAATGGGCCTTGGCAGTATGAGGTGGTAGCCGGAATGATAGAGCCTGGCGAAACGCCTGTTTCAGTCGCCCATCGAGAACTACAGGAAGAGGCGGGACTAGCCGTCGATAAGCTGGTGCCTATTTGTGATTACTTGGTGAGTGCTGGTGGCACCGATGAGAAAATGCACCTCTTTTGTGGATTGACTGATCTTAAAGGGAAGCAAGGAATTTTTGGTCTTGAAAGCGAAAACGAGGATATCTTGCTACATGTCTGGCCTTATGATGAAGCGTTGCAAGCTCAAACCGAAGGGTTACTAAATAGCGCCGCGGTGACGATTTCACTGCTGTGGCTCCAGCAACAGCATAAAAATTTGTGAAATATTTAGCAGATTAGAGAGTAAAATAGCGCTATGATTTACCTTATCATAGCTAAGATGGGTTACAGGAAGAGAACACGTGACAGTTTTTGAAAACCGAAAACGACATATGGATTTGACGGGGTTGCATGATGAGTGCGAGCGTAACTATCGACGGCTACAGAAAATTGCCATAGATTCAAGGCAGGTTGGTTGTAAGGTGATGCTTTATTATCAGGAGCGGTCAATAGCAGGATTATCTATTGAGGTAATTGAGGTGGCAAAGTATACCAGTACTTTGAATATTGTTACCGAGCAGGCAGGCCCACACTGGATGCCCAGAATTGAGGTAAAGGCGCGTTTATATCGCGATGCAAAAATGGTTGAGGTCATTGAGTGGTGCTCAGATCGAACGATTCCCTGGGCTTTAACTGAGAAAGTGGGACTTCAGGCTAGAGATGAAAAGTGGCAGTGGAACATCTTTCTAGGTGAAGTGCTGTCTTATGGTTTACACCACGGCATTGTGGTTTTGGAAGCCTAACCACGATGGACTGCCTTAAAATAACCCAAATAACTGACCTCCACCTGGGACCAGACGGAAATTCAATCTTGGCTGGCGTTAATACCTTAGATAGTTTTAAGGCGGTTCTTCAGGCGCTTGATACTCAGGGGCGAGGGGATGATCTGCTGCTGCTGTCTGGTGATCTATCGGCTAAATCAACTGCAGAGACTTACATACTGCTCAACCAGCTATTACTAGAAAATGACAAGCAGGTCATTTGGTTACCCGGTAACCATGACGACTTTGATCTGATGCGAGAGGGTCTGATTAATTATCCTCCGAGTCCTGTTACTGAGATGGGTAATTGGGGGATCTTAACCTTAGATAGCTCTCAGTCGGGAACGCCGATTGGCCATATTTCTGATGAGCAATTACGGCAGGTGAAGGTGGGGCTTGAGAAACTTGCAGGGAAGGCAGTTTTAATCGCAATGCACCATAGTCCTGTTGAGGTTGGTTGTCGTTGGCTGGATACACAAAAAATCCAAAATGCGGGCTCCCTCTATGATCTTCTCATAGAGCATGGCAATGTGAAGGCGGTATTAACGGGCCATGTGCATCAGCAGTTTGACGGGGTGTGGGGTGAACTAGCTCTTCATACCGCACCATCCAGTTGTATTCAGTTTAAAAAGAATAGCGATGATTTTGCCGTGTCAGGCGAACCTCCAGGCTATCGATGGCTCGACTTAAGGGCTGATGGAGTCATAGTAACTGGCGTCGAATTTATTGATGGTTTTAATCAGAGCCCTGATGTTCAAAATACTGGATACTAATGCCAAAACATTCAACGACTTTCTCTAATCTTTGGCTATAATACGGCTTGATTTTAAGATGAGTACTCTATGTCAGCACTGCTCTATCTGCACGGGTTTAATAGCTCGCCTCAATCGACAAAAGCAATTCAGACACAGCAGTGGCTAGCGCTAAATGCCCCTGAAATTAAATTTCTTTGCCCCTCATTGCCGCCTTTTGGCATCGCCGCGTTAAACATGCTTCAATCAATAGTAGAAGACCATTTACCTGAGCCAGTCTTTGTAATCGGCAGTTCTATGGGTGGCTTTTTTGCTACCTGTTTGATCGAACAATACCACTTGCGAGGCGTCTTAGTTAACCCAGCGGTTAGTCCATATCGCGGCCTAGATCATTGGCTGGGCGAGAATGCTAACTATGTGACGGGTGAAAAATGGGTGTTCGAGAAAAAACATATTGAAGAGTTCCGGCAAATAGACCCCGCCGACGTTAACCATCTGGCAAATTATTTGGTGTTATTACAATCTGGGGATGAAGTACTTGATTACCGAGATGCTCAGTCCCGCTATACTGGAGCAAAAATAATTATCGAACAGGGTGGCGACCACAGCTTTATAGATTATGATCAGCATCTGGTAGCGATTCACCAGTTCTTGATTTCAGATTCAACCATAAACTAACTATAAGAGTGCCATGAGCAACTACAACGCAAAAGACATCGAAGTTCTTACCGGCCTAGATCCCGTTCGTAAACGCCCGGGCATGTATACCGATACCACCCGGCCAAACCATCTAGCCCAAGAGGTTGTCGACAACAGTGTCGATGAGGCGTTGGCTGGCCATGCTAGCCGTGTTGAGGTTACCCTGCATAAAGATGGGTCTATAACGGTCTACGATGATGGCCGGGGTATGCCGGTAGACATTCATCCAGAGCAGGGTCTTCCCGGGGTTGAAGTCATTCTTTCAACCTTGCATTCTGGGGGCAAATTTTCCAATGATAACTACCAGTTCTCAGGCGGCCTGCACGGTGTAGGTGTATCTGTTGTCAATGCACTGTCAAACATCTTAGAAGTGACGGTCAAACGTGATGGAAAAGTACATCAAATGATGTTTGCCAACGGCGAGAAAACCTCAGATTTGAAAGTTATTGATACCTGTGGGCAACGTAATACCGGGACGATTTTACGCTTTTGGCCAAATGCAGTTTACTTTGACTCGATCAAATTCTCTGTCTCTCGATTACGTCATGTGCTTCGCGCTAAGGCAGTTCTTTGCGGTGGTTTGACCGTGAGTTTCCATGATGAGAATACTAATGACAATGAAGAGTGGTATTACGAAGATGGTCTAAAAGATTATTTGGCGGGTGCTTTGCATGGCTGGGAGGTGCTGCCGGCCGAGCCTTTTATCGGTGCCTTTTCGGCGGAAAACGAAGCGGTAGATTGGGCTGTTCAATGGTTGCCTGAGGGCGGCGAGTTAGTTCAAGAAAGTTACGTTAATCTAATTCCCACTCCCCAAGGCGGAACTCACGTCAATGGCATGCGTACTGGGTTATTGGAAGCCATGCGCGAGTTCTGCGAGTTTAGAAACTTACTGCCTAGGGGTATTAAATTAACACCCGATGATATTTGGGACCGTTGTAGTTTCGTACTTTCCTCCAAGCTTGCGGATCCGCAGTTTTCCGGTCAGACCAAAGACCGGCTATCCTCTCGTGAAGTGGCTGCTTTTACTTCCGGTGTGGTTAAAGACTCTTTTAGCCTATGGTTAAACCAGCACACTGAAGACGCTGAGAAACTTGCTGACCTTTGCATTTTTGCTGCACAGCGACGCATGCGCGCCAGTAAAAAAGTGGTGCGTAAAAAAATTACTCAGGGGCCCGCACTCCCTGGTAAGTTAGCCGACTGTTCTAGTGGCGAACCAGAACGCTGCGAGCTGTTTCTTGTTGAAGGAGATTCTGCGGGTGGTTCCGCGAAACAAGCGCGTAGCCGCGAAAATCAAGCGATCATGCCGTTGCGCGGAAAAATTTTAAACACTTGGGAAGTCGATTCTCAGGAGATTCTTGGTTCTCAGGAGGTCCATGACATCTCAGTCGCGCTGGGGGTGGATCCAGCGTCAGAGGACATAAGCTCTTTGCGATATCACAAGGTGTGTATTTTGGCCGATGCCGACTCGGATGGGTTACATATTGCTACCCTACTCTGTGCACTTTTCGTGCGACATTTTAGACCCTTAATCAGCCAAGGCCATATTTACGTGGCCATGCCGCCACTGTTTAGGATTGATGTAGGTAAAGACGTCTACTATGCGTTGGACGAGGCTGAAAAGCAGGGTATCCTTGACCGGATTCAGGCGGAAAAAAAGCGTGGAAAAGTGAATGTGCAGCGTTTCAAAGGGCTAGGAGAGATGAATCCGCTGCAATTACGTGAAACAACCATGGATCCAGACACTAGGCGATTAGTCCAGCTAACCTTAGAACACGGTGATAATACGAATAGTGTTTTGGATATGCTACTGTCGAAAAAACGTGCGCCAGATCGACGTAGTTGGTTGGAAAAAAAGGGTAATTTGGCGAATAATAGTGATCTTTAAACTTTTTATAATACGGGAAAAACGATGAACGATATCGTAACCTTTAATGACCAGGGTCTTGAAAGCAGGCCTGTAAGTATCTATACCGAGCAGGCTTACTTGGATTATTCCATGTATGTTATTCTCGATCGTGCACTGCCCCATATCGGGGATGGATTAAAGCCGGTGCAGCGCAGAATTGTTTATGCCATGAGTGAACTGGGCTTAAAAGCTAGCGCAAAGTATAAAAAGTCGGCTCGTACAGTAGGCGATGTCATTGGTAAGTTTCACCCTCACGGTGACAGTGCCGCCTATGAAGCTATGGTCTTAATGGCCCAGCCTTTCTCATACCGCTATCCGTTGGTGGATGGTCAGGGTAATTGGGGCTCAGCAGACGACCCAAAGTCCTTTGCTGCAATGCGTTATACCGAATCAAAACTGTCTGCCTATGCAGACGTTTTACTGTCTGAACTGGGGCAGGGCACAGCCAACTGGAGGCCTAATTTTGATGCCACTATGGATGAGCCAGAAATTCTTCCAGCCCGTGTTCCTAACGTTTTATTAAACGGTACTACTGGCATTGCGGTGGGTATGGCAACGGATGTTCCGCCCCACAATCTCAACGAAGTGGTTAATGCCTGTCTGCATTTATTAGATAATCCCAAGGCGACGATTCCAGAGTTGATGGAGTATATTAAAGCGCCTGATTTTCCAACAGATGGCGAAATTATTACGCCTCAAGCAGACATCTTAAATACCTATGAGACCGGCCGCGGCTCGGTAAAGATGCGTGGGATTTGGCATAAAGAAGAGGGTGACGTGATTGTCACTGCACTTCCATTCCAGGCCTCGGGTTCAAAAATTCTTGAGCAAATTGCTGCTCAAATGCGCAATAAAAAGCTACCGATGGTGGAAGATTTGCGTGATGAGTCGGACCATGAGAATCCAACACGGTTGGTGATTACACCGCGCTCAAACCGCATCGATATAGATACCTTGATGGACCATCTTTTTGCCACCACTGACTTAGAGCGCAGTTATCGTATTAACCTCAACATTATTGGCATTAATGGAAAGCCGTCGGTAATGAATTTACGTCAGATTCTCAAAGAATGGTTACATTTCCGTATTGATGTGACGCGACGACGCCTCGAATTTCGATTACAAAAAGTAGATAAGCGATTACATCTATTAGATGGCTTGTTGATCGCCTTTTTAAATATCGACGAGGTGATTAATATTATTCGCACTGAGGATGAACCTAAACCGGCGTTGATCGCTCGATTTAGCCTGTCGGATATTCAAACTGAATATATTTTGGATACCAAGTTACGTCAGTTGGCGCGGCTGGAAGAATTTAAAATTCGCGGTGAGCAAGATGAGTTAGCAAATGAAAAGGCTGCGCTTGAACTACTACTCAGTTCAGATGTTCGGTTGAAAACGCTGGTGAAGACTGAGCTAAAAAGCACCGCTGAAGAATATGGCGATGCCCGCCGGTCTCCCCTAAAGGAGCGCATTGAGGCTCAGGCGTTTAATGAAAAAGATCTTTTAACCGCAGAACCTATTACGGTTGTGCTGTCGGACAAGGGTTGGGTGAGAGCGGCTAAGGGACATGAAATTGACCCAACCAGTCTCAGCTATAAATCGGGGGACAAATTCCTCTCGGCAGCGCTTGGGCGTAGTAACCAGAATGTATTTTTGCAAGACTCTACTGGCCGTTACTACTCTTTAGCGGGGCATACACTGCCCTCGGCCCGAGGTCAGGGCGAGCCGGCTACTGGGCGGTTAAATTTGCCAACAGGTGCGCTCTTTACTGATGTGATTATGGGTGCCGATGACCAAAAAATATTGATGGGCACTGACGCTGGCTATGGTTTTATTACTACAGTTGGAGAGCTGTTCACTAAAAACAAAGCAGGTAAGGCGGTAGTAAGCGTTCCCAAAGGTGGTCGAATTTTGCAGCCAAAGATGGTTGGCCAAGGTGATGCCTATATTGCCGCAGTGAGTAATGAAGGTCGTATGTTAGTTTTTGCTATTGGAGATGTCCCTGAATTAGCGAGGGGCAAAGGTAATAAAATAATCAATATTCCAGGGTCTAGATTGCAAAGCCGAGAAGAATTTGTGGTTGATTATGCGGTGGTTGGTGAATCTGATTCTCTAGTCGTCCACTCGGGTAAACGCTATCTGGTGATGAAGCCTAAAGACTTAGAGCATTATCGTGGCGAGCGAGGCAGGCGCGGACATAAGTTGCCCCGCGGGTTCCAAAAAGTTGATCGTCTGGATGTCGATGCGGGCAAATAAGCCCGCATTGAATCAAGGCTCTTTAATCTATTATGCCGCTACGGCCTAATAGGTGAAAACCCTTTAGCAGGTTGAGTGCCTCGTAGAGTTGATTGTCGCTAATAGCAGGCTGTTGTTCCTCGGCGCCGTCTGTTTTCGAATTACCTTCTTCGGTTGTCTTATTTTCAGATTCTAAATGACCATCAAGATCAGCTTCTTTAACTCTATCTGGTGTTTTATAGGGCCGGATTTCAGCTCGCTCGACAACAATATCAGGCACAATTCCTTCTGCTTGGATAGATCGACCACTGGGTGTGAAATAGCGAGCGGTAGTAAGCTTTACTGCTCGGCCATCGCCCAGAGGCATCACTGTTTGCACAGACCCTTTGCCAAAACTTTGGGTGCCCACAATGGCAGCTCGACGATTATCTTGTAGTGCGCCAGCAACAATTTCTGACGCCGATGCACTGCCGCCATTTATCAAAACCACCACGGGCAAGCCATCAAGTATATCTCCAGCTTGTGCTTCAAATCGATGGTTGGCGCTGGGTAGTCTTCCTTCGGTGTATACCACAGTGCCGCTGTCTAGAAGGGCATCGGCAATCTTAACGGATGCTGGAACTAAGCCACCCGGATTATTTCTTAAATCTATCACTAGACCCTTAAGGCCTTGAGCCTTTGAGCCCTCCTCAGATAGGCTGGACGCCTTAAGTTTTTCAACTTCCTCAACAAAGTCTTCCCCGGAACTGGCTTGAAATTGGGCGATGCGTACATAACCGTAACCCCGCTCTAGCAGACGGCTGCGAACAGCGCTTATTTGAATAATGTCACGAACAATATTAAAGGTCAGAGGACCCTCTTCACCTTCTCGGTAGATGGTCAGCTTAATACTGGTGCCCTTCTCCCCGCGGAGTTTATCAATAGCTTTTTGCAGACCAATGCCTCGCACCGGCGAATCATTCATTTCGATGATTAGATCGCCTGCTTCAATACCCGCTTTAAACGCTGGCGTATCATCAATAGGAGAGATAACCCTTATCATGCCATTGTCTGCACCAACTTCCATGCCGAGACCGCCATACTCTCCAGTGGCACTTTCCTGAAGATCACCATAATCATCTGCCTTGAGATAAGTCGAATGAGGGTCTAAACCGGTTACTAAACCAGCGATCGCATTTTCTAACAACTCTGTATCAGTGACCTCTTCGACATAACCTTGACGAATTTGTTCGAAAACTTGAGTAAACAGCCTTAATTCTTTTAAAGGTAGTCGTTCTTGGGCGGTCACTTTTTCATCTGAGACTGAACTTTCCTCGGGGGTTTCCCCGTAGGCTGGCAGTAGTGCTAATAGAAGTGATACAACAATAGAAATTCTTAACATTCTTGAGTCCCTTGGATATTGCCTAATTTAAATCGCAAGATTAAACCTTAGTCTCTTATTTAAGATTTCGCCATCCATGTTTTTGGGTTGGCTGGTTTTCCTTGGCTACGGATTTCGAAATACAGTGCCGATTTTTTTAATCCGCCTGTGTTTCCAGCTCGCGCTACTGCCTCGTTAGTTTGTACTGAGTCTCCAGTATCTTTCAATAGTTCTTGATTGTGGCCGTAGAGTGTCATGTAACCATTGCCGTGCTCTATGATCAAGAGCAAGCCAAATCCTCTTAGATAGTTAGAGAAAACTACACGACCTTGGTGAACTGATTTTACTTCTGCGCCTGCATTGGCGTTGATTAGCCAGCCCTGCCATTTTATTGGGCCATTGCGCGCGGCACCAAAACGGTGAGCTAAACGGCCCTTAATTGGCCATCGAAGCTTCCCTTTGCGCGACTTGAATGATTGGGATTGGGCAGGTAAAACCAGATCCTCTACCGCTTCTTGTACAGCGTTAAGTACCTGCTCTAGCTGTCTGCGTTGTTTCTGTAACCCACTTAACCTTTTTTGGTCACCAGCCATCGTCAGCTGAATTTTATCTAAGGTCGACTTTCGTTTGGCAACCTGAATGGCTAGTTTTTCTTGCTGCAGAGAGAGGGATTTTCTAGAGGCGACTAACCCTAGTTTGTTCTTATTAATGGTCTCAATGACATTAGTCAGTGCTGTTACATCAGCCACATATCCTTCAATTTTTTCGCTCCGAGCTTCAAGAAAGTAATCGTAGTATTTAAACATTCGAGAAATTGCTTTTGGATCTTCTTGGTTGAGTAATAGTTTGATGGGTTCTTGATCGCCGAGTTTGTGTGCAGCCCTTATTTGTTCGATGATCGCGCCATTTTGTTGAGTAATGCGATTCTCTATAGAGATTCTTTCGCTATTTTTTTCGGTGATTTTTTTCTTCGCCGATTCAATTTCTTGACGGATCAGGCGCATGTCGGCATTAATTTTACTGACTGTAATTTCGACTTGAACAAGCTCTATTTCTATCCCGCTTTGTTTTTCACTACTAGTTGCTAGGGTTTTTTCGAGGTCTGTAATAGTCTGCTTAAGACGGCCGAGCTCAGCCTGCGAACTATCGTCGGCGACGGCAATTGAGTTAAGGATGAGGCTGACAAAAACGCCGGCAAGAAGTCTCTGCAGGCGGGGTACTAAGGTTGACGAGCTTATCGGCGTTGCAGCCGAGCTTAATCGCAGCATAGAATCCACTATAAAAGTAAAGAGCGGCCAGTCATTTCAGCCGGTTGTTCCATATCCATCAGAGCCAACAGGGTGGGAGCAATATCGGCGAGAGATCCACCGACATCAAGTTTTACCCCAGGCCTACCAACATAAACTAACGGGACGGGCAAAGTGGTATGTTGGGTATGAGGCTGATTTGATACTTCATCAAACATCATTTCTACGTTACCGTGATCGGCTGTTATTAGGGCTTGACCACCCACACGGGCCAAACTAGCTAAAACTCTTTTCAAACAACCATCCACTGCTTCAACGGCGAGCATCGCGGCCTCATAATCGCCGGTGTGTCCGACCATGTCGCAGTTAGCGTAGTTACAGATAATAGTGTCGAACTGGTTAGATTCGATGGCCTCTATTAATTTAAGAGTTACTTCTGGGGCGCTCATTTCTGGCTGCTGATCGTAGGTAGCAACGTCCAGCGAGGGCAGTAATTTTCGTTCTTCCCCCTGATACATTGCCTCTCGGCCACCACTCATAAAAAAAGTAACGTGAGCATATTTTTCGGTTTCGGCAATACGTAATTGACGCTTGCCCTGATCCGATAAAAATTCGCCAAGAGAATTTACGATGGGGATTGTCGGAAACGCACAGGGGCAAGTCAGAGTACTTTCGTATTCTGTGGTGGTTACAAAGGTGCTCGGTAAACGAACGACTTGGCGTTCGAAGTCATTAAAGTTTTGGCTAACTATCGCGTGAGTCAGCTCTCGAACCCTGTCTGGCCGAAAGTTCATAAAAATTACTGCATCCCCATTTTCTAATACTGCAGGGGCTTCGCTTGGATTACCAATACTGGTAGCGCTGACAAATTCATCATCTTCCCCTCGCGCATAAGCAGCTGTAAGGGCAGTTATGGGGTCAAGGGCAGAGTGCGCGGCGAGACCCTCGGTAATTAGCTGGTACGCCTGATTGATGCGATCCCAGCGATTATCGCGGTCCATGGCATAAAAGCGGCCAATCATTGAAGCAATTTTCGCTACCCCTAAGCTCTCGCATAGTCGATGCGTTTTTTCTAGCGATGACTGAGCGCTGCGAGGTGGGCAGTCACGGCCGTCTAGGAATGCGTGTACATATATTTTCTCAGCACCGCGTTGTGCTGCTAGCTCAATCATGGCGTTAATATGATCTTCGTGGCTATGCACTCCGCCAGGGGAAAGTAAGCCAAGAATATGCACAGCTTTATTAGTCTTAACGACCTTATCTATTGCGTCGCAGTAAATTGAATTGGTGTAAAAATCACCATCACTAATAGCTTTATTAATGCGACTGAAGTTTTGGTAGATAACTCGGCCTGCGCCGATGGTCATATGCCCGACTTCGGAGTTGCCCATCTGCCCATCGGGTAATCCGACATCCTCGCCTGACGTTGCTATAAAGGTACTTGGGTTGTCCACCCAAAGATTCTCCCAAATGGGTGCTTTTGCGTTGGCTACAGCGTTAAAATCTTTCTTGTCGCTGTGACCACAACCATCCAAGATCATCAGTACCACAGGTTTTCTTTTCACGAGTTCAGAGTTCCTTCTTTAGGGCCATTATTAGTCATTACAGAAACTAATTGCAGTATACCAAAATTTTTTACAGCTCTAGCTGCTCCCATCGCTTGTAACACTTACTTAATTGAGATTGCCAGTCCGCTAGTTGGGTTTCAGCTTTTTGTATTTTTACTTTAGCTGATCGATAAAATGCACTTTCGCTCATCTCTATTGAAATACCCTGGATTTGGGTCTCTAGTAGCTCGATTTTTTTTGGCAGTTCATCTAATTCACGCTGATCTTTATAGGACAGCTTCTTATCTACCTGAACAGATTTAGGTTTGGTTTTGATGCCGGCTGAAGATTTTGGCTGTTCTATAGCTTTTCGTTGTCGTAACCAGTCATCATAACCACCTACATACTGATTGATGGTTCCGTCCCCTTCGAAAACTAATGTACTGGTTACTACATTATTCAGGAAGGCACGATCGTGACTGACCAAGATGACCGTCCCCTTATAATCGATCAGTAGCTCTTCAAGCAAATCTAAAGTGTCAATATCCAAATCGTTAGTTGGCTCATCAAGTACGAGTATATTTGAAGGAGCCGTGAATAACTTAGCTAAAAGCAAACGATTACGCTCTCCACCCGATAGAGCTTTAACCGGCTGCCGGCAGCGGTCTGGAGCGAATAAAAAATCTTGTAAGTAGCTAATTACATGGCGGCTTTTACCGCCAATTTCGAGCATGTCACGACCACCAGAAACATTATCTTGAACTGTTTTATCCTCATCTAAGGCAGAACGATATTGGTCAAAATAGGCTACGTTAAGATTGGTGCCAACTTTAATGGTGCCCTTTTTTGGGGTTAATTCACCTAACAATAATTTAATAAGGGTAGTTTTTCCAACACCATTTTTCCCAATAAAACCTACTTTATCGCCTCGCTGAATGAGCGTTGAGAAGTCCTTAACTACCTCATCCTGATCAAAGGAAAAAGAGATATTAGTAGCCTCAGCGACTATCTTGCCAGATTTGTCGGCTTGCTGAATATCCATTTTGGCAGTACCTAAACGCTTGCGTCGCTCTGCATACTCATTACGCATAGCTTCGAGAGACCGTACCCGCCCTTCATTGCGCGTGCGGCGCGCCTTAATGCCTTGGCGAATCCATATTTCTTCTTGCGATAGACGTTTATCAAATAATGCGTTTTGACGATCTTCAATTTCTAGATTTTCTTCTTTTCGAATTAAATACGTGCTGTAGTCACAGTTAAACTCAGCCAATTTACCTCGATCAATTTCGATAAATCGATTAGCGAGATTGTCCATAAAGCGGCGGTCGTGGCTAATGAATAGTAAGGAGCCCTCCCATTTGAGTAAAAACTGCTCTACCCACTGAATGGCTTCTATATCTAGGTGGTTGGTTGGCTCATCAAGCAACAACAGGTCTGGATTACATACTAAGGCTCTGGCCAGCAGGACTCTCCGTTTATAGCCGCCCGATAAACTAGCGATATCAACTTCTGGATCAAGATCCATCTTGGTGATAATAGATTCAACACGTTGGTTGATATCCCAGCCATCAATGCGCTCTATTTCAGCTTGGCATTTCTCTAGTTCGTTAAATATTTTAGGGCTGGAGTCATGGCTTAATTGCTGAGTAAGATGATGAAATTGCTGTATCAGCTTGCCTTCGGCGCCTAAGCCGTCAGCAATAACATCAAACACATTGCCTTGGGTATCATGTGGGACAGATTGCTCTAACTGAGCTATTTTTACACCACTTGCGCGTTTGATGAGCCCCTCATCAGCAACGACTTGGCCTGTTATAATCTTCAGTAAAGTGGATTTCCCCGCACCATTTCTACCTATGAGGCACACGCGCTCACCTGGTTCAATTACTAGGTTTATATGGTCAATAAGGGGCGGTTGACCATAACTTAGAAAAACATCTTGCAGGGTGATTAGGGGCATAAAATTTATTTGTCGCCTAGAGTTTGTGTTTGGATTGCAGTGTCGGGGCCAAACGGCTTAGTGAGTAATATTAATTTGGGTAGCAATGTCATAGATCCGAGCAATGCAGCCAGCATGGCTAGGCTAGTCAGAAGTCCAAAATAAATTGAAGGAATGAAATTTGACAAGGTTAAAATTGAAAAGCCGACGATAATAGTAGTCGCGGTATAAAATAGAGCTTGGCCTATACTGGCATGCGCCCGATGCATTGAGGCAATATAGTTTTTATCGATGCTAAATTCACGGGAGAAACGAGTTAGATAGTGAATAGCGTGATCTACGCCAATACCGACAGTGATAGCAGCGATTGTGATCGTCATCATGTCCAGAGGGATAGCCATAATCCCCATGCCGCCAAGAACGATCCCCGCAGCCAAAAAGTTAGGTAAGATCGCGATTATAGATATTTTTATCGACCGGAATAACACTAAAAACATAGCCATTATGCCGACAAAAACTGCCCCTAATGTGAGTATTTGTGACTTATATAAACTTTGCAGCATATTGTTATAGAGCACTAGGAGTCCGGTAAAGCGAATTTTTTCAGGCGCTATACCGACTTCATTTTCGGCATAGGTACGAATTTTCTGAAGTAACTCTGCACGGCGTAATTGACCGCCAGTTTCTTTAGCGCGCAGTTGAATGCGGGCTTCATCAATATCCTCAAGAAGGTAAGGTCCTACCATCTGCTGGTAAATGTCGTCCCCGAGGCTTTGCCGCATGAAGGCAATTTCGAAGTCATTTAGTGGATGTCCGAGAAGATCGGTTGCAACGGCACTGATTTGCGCCAGAGAACTTACTTTACCGACTTCGGGCTGAGCTTCAATAAAACGTTGTAGTTTACTTAAATCGGCTAATCCAGCAGACGAGAACCAATAGCTGTCGGTTAGAGCGGTGTCTTCATCATTAAAGTCATCTTCGGCAAAACTATAGTCATCGTCATCACTGAAGCCGTAGTCATCTTCGTCAGTCTCTGAATCGCTTGAAGTAAGCAAGATAGACGCTGGGGCTTGAATGATAATATCTAGAGGGGTTGTGCCGCCAAGTGCAGTATCTATTATTTCCATACCTTGATAGATTTCAGTACTTGACCGAAAATAATCGATAAAGCGGTTTTCAACCTCCAACTTGGTAATTCCGTAACCTGAAAGCGTCGCTAGCCCCAGCGCAATAAGTAGGACTGCTGACCCATAGTTCTCGGTAAACCAGGCAAATTTTGTGGTTATAGCAGCAGAGTTGTCTGCCGCCGCAGAAGGCTTTCCTTTGCCAAGTAATATCATGCCGGCGGGTATCACTACAAAGGAGACCAATAACGCAAGACTGATACCCATTGTCATCATCCAGCCAAAGTCGATAACGGGTCTAATATTGCTCACCACCAGGGAGGTAAAAGCAACAATAGTGGTGAGCACGGTATACACGCAGGGTTTGGCCATAGAAACAACAGTCTCGCTGACCAGTTCATGCTGTGTCGCATCTGGTTTGGCAGATTGCAGCTCTCGATAACGGACGATCAGATGAATAGTTAGTGCTAGCGTAATAATCAGTAGCAAGGAAACAAAATTAGACGATATAACCGTTAACCGCCAGTCAACCCAGCTTAAAAAACCAAGGATAATAGTCAGACAAAGACTGCAGGTTACCAATGGTAGTACAACCCACCGAACGCGCCGAAAAATAAGAGCCAAGGTTGCAATGATAAACAGTAAAATACCGGCGCCAAAAACCTGTAGATCGCTTTTAATAAAATCGATCATGTCAGCGGTAATCATATCTGGACCACCGAGGAAAATGGTGGCTTGGCCGCGGTAGCTGTCGATCAGACCACGCACCGAATCGACTCTCTCGTGATCTTCTAATGCTGTGGCTGTGCGATGGTTAAGGAATTCTTGACTGATTGAGTCCAGCTGCCTTTTTTGCTCTAGGGTAAGCCCTATAGTGTCGCGCACTAAACGTAAATCATCACGTGCGGTAACCAACTTCAAATAGGTGCTATCGAGCTTTAGGGTCGCTAGGATGCCGGTGGTTTGTCCGTCAGCACTGAGAATAACGTCCTTATAGATAGGGCTGTTTAAAAATTCCTGCTTTGCCAGTTGTTTATCAACACCAGCAGAAAGTAGTGTATTTAGCTCATTAGTTAGGTCTGAAATCTCAATTTTTGGACTATAGAGCAGAGGTACGTCGAGCATAGATAAGACGCTCTCAACGCCTCCAACGGTGAGCAGGTCCTCGCGCAGTGCTCCTAGCACCTGAAGATTTTCTTCATCAAACAGATCGCCTTGTTTAGGCGAAAAGGTGACGATTAGATAATTATCACTACCATAGCGCTGAACTACTTCGCGAAAGAAGTTCAAGTCGTCGTCATGCTCTAGCGTTAGCGAATCCGCTGAGGCATCGAGCTTGAAGTTTGGTAAGCCCATTGCCATGACGATGGTCAGCAATACGAGTATCATTATTGCCGCCAATGGATGACGGAGAATCGCCTTGTCATATAGTTTAAACAGGGAAGATTGCATGCTGATAGCTAGCCTTAAAATAGTAATCAATAACGAGGCGCTATTATGCGGTTTTGTGGGCGGGATTTATAGGCTGGTGACGCAACATAGGGCGGTCTATTAAATATTTTTTGACACTGAATTTATCATCTACTTTAATAAGTCGTTGCGTAACCTCTATATGTCCCCTAATGTAAATTAAGAAGATAACTTAATATCTAGCTAGGGAGCCAATTAGAATAATGGGCGGGGTTCAAAAGTTAAGGCTGCCAAAAATATAAAAAAGAGGGTTAGTAATGAAAAAATCGAACAGTATCGTGGGTATTTTGATGTCCGTAGTTATTGGTGGTCTTATATTGCTTGGAGGTAGTCAAGGAAGTCTGAAAATTGATGGTCTACCTTTATTTGCGCTATGTGGCGCCATAGGATTTATTCTCCACTGGCTGATGTTTGTTCCCGCGTATGCATTCCAGACTGAACACTATTTTGATTTAACAGGATCGATATCTTACATAACGACCGTTGTCGCCGCCGTAATGTTGAGCTCGTCACTTGATATTAGAGACCTTATCATTAGCGCTATGATTGTAATTTGGGCGGTCCGCTTAGGATCATTTCTGTTTTGGCGAATAAAAAAGGATGGGCAAGATACGCGTTTTATCGTGATGAAGACGCAGTTCATATGGTTCCTAATGACTTGGACTCTAGGTGGCCTGTGGGTGTTGGTTACAATGGCGGCAGGACTAGCTGCGATAACATCTAATCATGCCCAGGAGCTTGGGCTTTTAGGCTATATTGGAATCTCGTTATGGTTATTTGGATTTGTAGTGGAGGTGATTGCCGACGCGCAAAAGAGACGATTTAAGGCGGTGCCTGAGAATAAAGGGCGGTTCATTAAGTCGGGATTATGGGCTTGGTCACAGCACCCTAATTATTTTGGCGAAATAACACTTTGGTTTGGGTTAGCTCTGGTAGCACTGCCAGTGCTATCTGGTTGGCAAGTAAGTACATTAATTTCGCCTATATTCGTATACCTGTTGTTGACTAGAATTAGTGGCATACCGCTATTAGACCGACTTGCTTTGAAAAAATGGGGGGCCGATCCCGCCTATCTTGCCTATATAGAATCGACAAATTCATTAATGCTAGCTCGGCCCAAAACCTAGCGTCAGCGTGAATTTTTATGGATAATACCCCTTCGAAACGATAACTGGGTTTAGTTAGGGGTAGATATGAACGGTGTGATTCTTGACTTGGATAGCATAGGGCCAACGGACCTAGACCTCACTCCACTGTACGAGTTGCCTGTCCAATGGACGGTTTACCCCGATTGCAAGGCCTCGCAGGTGTCCGAACGCATTTCCAGCGCTGATATAGTGTTGACTAATAAGACGGCAATTCGCGCCCCTGAAATAGTCCAGGCTAAGAATTTAAAATTTATATCATTGTTTGCCACAGGAACGGACGTTATCGACCTAACCGGGGCGAGCAAGAAAAATATTGTGGTGAGCAATGCCATTGGCTACGGGACAGCATCAGTAGTTCAGCACGTGTGGTCGCTGATTCTGGCGTTAACTACAAATCTTAAAGAGCACAGCAAGGCATCAATCGACGGTCGGTGGAGCAACAGTAGGTTTTTTTGTTTACTGGATTCACCGGTACAAGAGCTTGACGGTAAGGTGCTCGGTATTATAGGGGCTGGCGAGCTAGGTTTAGGTGTGGCAAAAATTGCTGAAGCTTTCGGAATGAAAGTTATTTTTGCAGCTTTACCCGGTCGATCTCATTCAAACCAAGACAATAGAATGCCGTTTGGGGCGCTACTAAAAGAAGCCGATATCCTCAGTTTGCATTGCCCTTTAACGGCAGAAACAGCCAAATTAATTAGTGCAGATGAACTGGGGTCAATGAAAGAATCTGCTTTGCTGATTAATACTGCGCGTGGAGGTCTGATTGACGAGAAAGCACTAAAGGATGCGCTCACAAATGGTGTTATTGCTGGTGCAGCGGTTGATGTCCTCAGCGTTGAGCCGCCCTCTGATGGCAATCTACTCATTGACAGTGACATCCCTAACTTAATTGTTACGCCTCACGTTGCCTGGGTCGCGCGTGAGTCGCGGCAGCGTCTGGTTAACCAGGTAGCCGAAAATATAAAAGGTTTTCTCGCCGGCCAGCCACGCAATCAGGTTAGTTAACCTAGGCTATAGCACCTTTTTTATTTTTAAATCTTGAAGTCATCCGCTAATTTTTTGGGCACTAAAATCTTCTTCAACCGCACGTAACTCGGGATACCATTTTTAAACGGCGGGTAATCTTCTCCGGCGATTAAGGGTTCTAGGTAATCTCGGGCTTTTTGGGTGATACCATAACCATCTTCGGTGATGAATGAGCGTGGCATCTTCTTTTCCATGTTAGCCACGTCCGCTAACGGAACCTCGCCTAATGACCAGCTGTATTTTTTGCCCGCTCCTCTCACAATAGAGACCATCACAGAACTCTTACCTTGCACGGCCATCTCGACTGCGGCTTGGCCAACGGCATAAGCTTGATCTACATCAGTTTTTGAGGCGATGTGGCGCGCTGAGCGCTGCAAATAATCAGCCATAGCCCAGTGATATTTGTAGCCAGTAGACTGTTTAATCATACTGGCTAAGGTTGGAGCAACGCCACCAAGTTGATGGTGCCCAAAGGCATCCTTATTAATCGAGCCAGAAATATGTGCCCCGTCATTATATTGGGCCCCTTCTGAAGCAACAATAACGCAGTAACCCTTATCGAGAACGGTTTGTTCCACCTTTGCAATAAAGTTCTCTCGAGAAAAAGCAATTTCGGGGAATAGGATAATGTGCGGAGGATCGCCTGCTTGCTCTCCTGCAAGGCCACTAGAGGCAGCAATCCATCCAGCATGACGACCCATAACTTCAAGAATGAATACTTTGGTAGAGGAGCCACACATTGACTCAATATCGAGGCTAGCTTCCTTGGTTGATGTGGCAATATATTTAGCTACTGAACCAAAGCCGGGGCTACAGTCCGTTAGAGGTAAATCGTTATCAATAGTTTTGGGAATATGAATGGCTTGGATAGGATAGCCCATCTTTTCAGAGATTTGAGATACTTTAAGACAGGTGTCTGCTGAGTCGCCGCCACCATTATAAAAAAAGTACCCTATATTGTGCGCCTTGAACACCGCAATAAGGCGCTCATATTCTGCGGGACTATCTTCATAGTTTTTCATTTTATAGCGACAAGAGCCAAAAGCGCCGCCAGGTGTATGTCTCAGGGCGGCAACAGCAGATGCTGATTCTTTGCTAGTATCTACAAGTTCTTCTTGCAGCGCGCCGACAATACCATCTAAGCCAGCGTATAGTTTGCCGATTGTTGCCTTATTTTCACGTACTGCTTCTATAACGCCTGCGGCTGAGGCATTGATGACGGCGGTTACGCCTCCAGATTGCGCATAAAAAGCATTTTTCTTATCCATGGGTAATGCACTCACAAAGATCCTGTTTGTTAGAACTCTATTTTAGTCTCTCACAGACTAAGGTGAAAGCGGAAACTAACTTGTTTTGAGTTATAGTGACCATTAGTTCTCAGATCGACCTTTAGGTAAGCCATCTTATGCATGTTCATATTCTAGGTATTTGCGGCACATTTATGGGCAGTCTCGCCCTTGTTGCCAAACAAGCTGGTCATTATGTGTCTGGGTCTGACGCGAATGTTTATCCGCCGATGAGTACACAACTTGAGCAAAGTGGCATAAAGCTAATAGAGGGGTTTGATCCTCAGCAGTTGAATCCTGCTCCGGATTTAGTGGTGGTTGGCAACGCTATGTCTCGAGGCAATCCTTGTGTGGAATACATACTCGATAATAATTTGCCTTACACCTCAGGGCCTCAATGGTTGGGTGAAAGTATTCTAAGAGATAAGCATGTCCTTGCGGTGTCAGGAACTCATGGGAAGACCACTACCAGTAGCATGCTAACTAAGATTCTCGATTTCGCAGGCCTCCAGCCTGGGTTTTTAATTGGCGGTATCCCTCAAGACTTTGGAGTTTCAGCACGGCTTAGTGACAGCGACTATTTTGTCGTTGAGGCTGATGAATACGACAGTGCTTTTTTTGATAAGCGATCTAAGTTTGTCCATTATTTTACTAACACACTTATTATCAATAATTTGGAATTTGACCACGGTGATATTTTTGACGATTTGACTGCTATTCAGCGACAATTTCATCACCTTGTGCGAACTGTTCCCAGTTCGGGAACAGTCATTTCTCCCGCCGCTGACCACAATGTTCGCGAAGTTCTAGATCGAGGGTGTTGGAGTAATCAGGAGAGCTTTGGCCATGACAGTGGTTGGAGGTATGCGCTGATCGCTGAGGATGGATCTCAGTTTGATGTGATCCAGTATGACCAAGACGGACACGAAATTTCCCGTGGGAAGGTAAAGTGGGAGCAGAGTGGACTGCATAATGTGATGAATGGACTATCAGCTATCATTGCTGCCAGTCAGGTTGGAGTTGACGTTGAACAGTCTTGTCTGGCTTTAAGCCAGTTTGTTGGCGTAAAAAGACGAATGGAAGTGATTTACCAAAGATCTGGAATTACTGTTTATGATGACTTTGCCCACCACCCTACTGCAATCAAGGCCACGCTAGAGGGCTTGAGAGCAAAGGTAGGCAACGAAGCCATAATAGCCATTATTGAACCCCGTTCAGCCACTATGCGCATGGGCGGGCACCAAGATGCTTTATGTTCTTCAGTCGGCAGTGCGGATCAAGTTTACTGGTATCAGAACTCTCGTATCGACTGGGATGTTGAGGCGTTAGCTAAAGCCAGTGTAGTTCCGGCTGAAGCAACAGATAGTATCGAAACCTTGCTTCACCTCGCGGTAAAATCCCAGCAGGGCAATAGGCATATTGTGGTGATGAGCAATGGCGGATTCGAAGGCTTTCATGAGAAGTTAATTGCAGCGCTCTCCCACTAGCTGTTCAGGATGAATGTTACTGGCCCGTCGTTGCATAGTGAGACCTGCATATTAGCGCCGAAAATACCGCTCTGAATAATAGGGTGATTAGCTACTGCGGACTCTATGAAATAGTTGTAAAGAATTTCAGCATGTTCAGGTTTCGCGGCAGCAGAGAAGCTTGGGCGAAGTCCTTTGTTAGTGTCTGCCGCTAGAGTGAATTGAGAAATAACCAGCAGCCCACCACCAACATCGGATAGAGACAGATTCATCTTTGCTTCGGCGTCAGGGAAGATTCTATAGTTAAGAACTTTTTGTAAAAGTTTTTCAGCATCGGCTTTAGAGTCATTTTTCTGCACGCCCAAAAAGAGCAAAATACCTAGGTCGATTTGCCCTGTTATTAATCCTTCGATCGATACAGATGCCTTAGAGACGCGCTGAATTAATCCCAGCATCTTAGTTACTCTTGACTATTTAAGTGATGAGCTAGCCGCTCAGTGGCTCTGATTAGCGCATCGGTTATGCCAGGCTCGCTAGAAGAGTGACCCGCGTCAGCAATGACATCCAATTGAGCCTCTGGCCAAGCGTCGCTCAGAGCAAAAGCCTGATTGATTGGACACACCATGTCATAGCGCCCGTGGACGATCGTAGCGGGAATACCTTTGAGTTTTTCGGTATTGTTAATAATTTGATTGGGCTCTAAAAATGCTTTGTTAATGAAGAAATGAGCCTCTATTCTTGCAATAGCCATCGCCATGTGAGGATTAGCAAAACGCCCAACGAATTCTTCATTGGGGTGTAATGTCGCGCAGCGCCCTTCTAATAGAGACCAGGCTTTCGCCGCGGCCATTCGCTCTAGCTCATTATCACCGGTGAGCCGGCGATAAAAAGCGCTAAGCAGATCATGGCGCTCTATTTCTGGAATAACATTAATATAATGTTTCCAATAGTCGGGGAAGATATGCTTTACACCGTCTTGATAGAACCAAGAAATATCCTCATCTCGACAAAGAAAGATACCTCGCAAGATCAAGCCCAACACTAATTCCGGATAGGTTTGCGCATAAACAAGGCTCAAGGTGGAACCCCAAGACCCTCCAAATACAACCCAGCGGTCAACGTCTAGCGCTTTTCGAATAACCTCGATGTCGGCAACCAAAGCAGCAGTGTCATTGTTCTTTAGGTCGGCATGCGGTGTTGACTGCCCGGCACCGCGCTGATCGAATAAAATAATACGATATTTTTCGGGATCAAAAAAACAGCGGTCGGTTGGGTTGGAGCCCCCTCCTGGACCGCCATGAATGAATAAAACTGGAATACCCTCAGGATTACCAGATTCTTCGACGTACAGGACATGAGGTGCCGTCACAGCGATAGTTTGAGTGTTATAGGGGCGGATTGCGGGGAATGCTTTCTTCATTTATTTATGGCCTTGATTCTAGCCTCTAATATTAGCGCAAAGCTGACTAGATAGACAAAAAAACTCAATTGCTCTATTTTGATGGTTGGCAAGATAGATTTTGGGTTGCGGAGAGATTATGCATGACTGAGCTTGTGAGATGCCGCTGGTGTGGAGCTGACCCTCTTTATCGTCAATATCATGATGCTGAATGGGGGGTCCCTTGTCGAGATGACACTAAACTTTTCGAGTTTCTGATCTTGGAGGGCGCTCAGGCAGGCTTGTCATGGATCACTATTTTACGCAGAAGAGATAATTATCGGCGCGCCTTTGCGCAATTTGATGTTGATCAGGTGGCAAAATTTACCACCGATGACGTTTCGCGGTTGATGCTTGATTCTGGGATTATCAGAAATCGCTTGAAAATTGAGAGTGCGATCTCCAATGCGCGCCTAGTTAAAGATATTCAGCGTGAATTTGGCAGTTTTAGTGACTATATTTGGAGCTATGTAGATCATGTGCCAATTATTAGTCAATGGTCAGATGAAAAAGATATTCCGACGACGACACTAATTTCTGATCGAATTAGCCGAGATATGAAGAAGCGAGGCTTTCGTTTTTTTGGCAGTACTATCTGTTATGCCTATATGCAGGCCATGGGCATGGTCAATGACCATCAAAAAGATTGCTTTAACT
>CESE01103541.1_pt1 | contig 27122 bp, 27 predicted proteins | sample 350271 | NCBI WGS metagenome assembly CESE01 (sample SAMEA2621536, study PRJEB7988) | marine metagenome | isolation source: saline water (ENVO:00002010), including | reverse complement strand
TACTATAACTCAAACAAGTGGCCTGGTCTCTGGAAGTATGTTCCCGATTGGAAACACATTAAATGAATTTGAGATTGTAGATGACTGTGGAAACATTAGCGAATGCTCATTTACAGTAACTGTTGAAAACAGCAATAGTACAGCGGCAATTTGTCAAGATATTACAATACAATTGGATGCCTTAGGAAGTGCAACTATTAGCCCTTCAGATATAAACGGTAGTACAGGAACTCTTTGTAATACGCCTAATGTTTCTATAGATATTAGCACATTTACCTGCGATAATTTAGGGCAAAATAATGTAACATTAACAGTAGTAGATGACACAGGAAATACCACTACCTGCGTAGCTGTGGTAACAGTAGAGGATATGATTGCTCCTCAAGTAATTTGTCAAAACATTACACTGCAGCTTAACGCCTCTGGTACTGCAAGTATTACTGCTGCAATGCTTGATGGAGGAAGTACAGATGCTTGTGGAATTCAAACACTAGAAGTAGATATTACAACCTTTGATTGCAGTAATATTGGCATAACCAATGAGGTTTTATTTACTGTTACAGATGCAAGCGGAAACACTAGTTCTTGTACCGCAGAGGTAACGGTAGAAGATACCACAGCGCCTTTAGCTTCTTGTCAAGATATCACAGTAGCACTTGGTGAAAATGGTAGTGTTACAATTACCCCAGCAGATATTGACCAGGGAAGTACAGATAACTGTGGGGGTATTACATTTGAAATAACACCAACTACATTTGATTGTTCAAACATTGGAACAAACCAGGTAAGCCTTATGGTTACAGACGGTAATGGCCTAACCTCTGAATGTTTTGCTACTGTAACGGTAATAGACAATACGGCGCCAACTGCCATCTGTCAAGATATCACCATCTCGCTAAATCAAGAGTATGAGGCAACTATTACTGCTGCAGATATTAATGGAGGAAGCACAGACAACTGCGCTATTACAAACTCAAGCATAGACATAAACTTCTTTGATTGTTCTAGTATAGGCGCCAACATCGTTACACTTAATGTTATAGACCAAAGTGGCAATGAGGCTACATGTACAGCAACGGTAACGGTAGTAGAAGGTATATTTACTCCTAACGCTGTTTGCCAAAGTGTTACAGTTACTTTAGGACAGGATGGAACAGTAAATGTTTTAGCGAGTGCCTTTGATGGAGGCTCTACAGGAGCTCGTTGTGTGGATGGATTAAGCATTGATATAGATAGCTTCTCTTGTGAGGATATTGGAAACCCGATACAAGTAGAATTTACAGTAACAAATGCAGCTGGAAATACAGATAGTTGTATTGCTTTTGTAAATGTAGTAGACGGGATGGCGCCAGAAGTTATTTGTCCAGCAGATCAAACTGTAACTAGTACCGGGCCTTATGCATTACCAGACTACTTTGCAACTGCAGAAGCGGTAGCTATTGACAACTGTACAAATCCAGTAACAGTTACAGATCAAGATCCAAATGTAGGATCCTTACTTGAACAAGGAACATACACAATTACACTTACGGCGCAAGATGATAATGAATTTGAAAGTGAATGTACTTTTATATTGACTGTTGTTGACACCCTTGACGCAGACAGCCCTGCTATTTCATTAGCAAGTATTTTCCTGTTTCCAAATCCTGCAACAAACAGTGTGATTATTAGCAATCCTAAACGTGTAGAAATAGAAAACATTGAGGTCTATGACTTAAATGGTAGACTAGTACTTCAAAAAACGATTGGAATTGTGGAGGCGGCTACTATAGATGTTTCATTTTTACAAAGTGCAACATACATGGTTATGATAAACAGCCAACAAGGAAAAGTTATAAAACGCCTATTGATTGAATAAGTAATTGAAACCTTACCACTATATTAATCCGTCAATAACACTAAGTTGTTGACGGATTTTTTATACTTTTATTTTTAAATACTAATAAAATCATACCTCGCCTATTTTTTTGACCATACTAGAAACCTATATTGTTCCAACCCTTAAAAAACCAATCAGGCTCTCAGATTTCAAGGGGGGGACCTTTAGGTTGGTGCATTCTAGAAAAGCATTTACCAAACTCATTAAAGCAGGGCTCGTTCAAGTAAATGACAGAGCAAGCACGACCGCAACCCCTGTTTTTGGGCATGAAACCATTACTATTTTTAGAGATCAAACCCCATTAAAAAGACCAAATATAGATATACCTCTTAATGTTATTTTTGAAGATGACCACCTAGCTATTATAGCAAAACCCCCAGGGATTGAAGTGAGTGGAAACAAAAGGTATACTATAGAAAATGCACTTTGCAACATCCTTAAAAAATCCAGTCAAGAAGACGCCTTACTAAATCCAGAGCCTATTCATAGACTAGACTACCCAACAAGTGGTTGTTTGCTTATCGGTAAAACATCTAGCAGTGTTATGATGCTTAACAAATATTTTCAAGAAAAAAAAGTAGACAAAGTATATTACGCAATCACCATCGGAAAACAAAAAACTAAAGGAACAATAACAAGCACCTTAGATGGTAAAGAATCCATTTCTCATTTTGAAGTTATAGATACCGTTGCTTCTTTAAAATATGAAGCGTTAAACTTAGTGAAACTAATTCCTGAGACAGGAAGAAAACACCAACTAAGAAAACATGTAGCATCCACGGGAAACCCTATTATGGGTGATAACCAATATGGTACAGCTGGAAATAAAGGGATGGGTAATGGGCTATACCTGCACGCCTTCTCTATAGGCTTTATTCATCCTGCAACGGCAGGTAGAATTTTAGAACACATCAAATTACCTAAAAAATTTACACGTATTTTTAAAGATGTTTGTCTTTAAAACAAGCTATTAGTTGTTCTTTATTAATTGTATTTTTACTTTATTAATTTATAAAAAATCACCTATGCTTCCATGGCATCAATATCTATTAGGGCTTCTTTTTGTTATCGCTGGAGCCAACCATTTTAGGACTCCTAAAATATACGAGCGCATTATGCCTTCCTATATTCCATCACCAAGTTTTATGGTACTGGTGTCTGGTATTACAGAAATGGTAGCTGGTTTTCTATTGCTAAACCCACAAACACAAATGCTAGGTGGCTGGAGTATTATAGCACAGCTACTTATTTTTCTTGCAGTCCACATATATATGCTACAAAACAAAGAAGCTTCATTAAAGCTACCAAAGTGGGTGCTTATTATTAGAATTCCTTTACAGTTTGGTATGATGTATTGGGCATATCAATATGTTGTAGGATGAATTTATTTGAAGACAATTCAAGAATAGAAAAAATAATCTTGCCAATGCAAGATGCCGTTGTAAGCTATTACCCAAATTTTTACAGCAAGGCTAAAGCACTGCTATTTCAAGAAGAAATACAGCAACACACCCCCTGGCAAGAAGATGACATTAAACTCTTTGGAAAGGTTTACAAACAACCAAGACTAACGGCTTTGTATGGAGATAGCAATAAACCGTATCGATATTCAAACATACAAATGAGTCCAAACCAATGGAGTCCTACCCTATTGAAAATAAAAGAAGATATTGAGAGCATAAGCAATCAAAAATTCACCTCGGTACTGCTTAATTTATATCGTGATGGCAGCGATAGTAATGGATGGCATAGTGATGATGAAAAAGAGTTGGGAAAACACCCTTATATAGCATCCCTATCTTTTGGGGCTAAAAGAATATTTCATTTTAAACACAAAAAAGATCCTAGTTTGAAGTTTAAAATAGCATTAGAACACGGTAGTTTATTATTAATGGGAGGAGCCACTCAAGAGTATTGGAAACATCAAATTCCAAAATCAAAAAAAATGCTGAGCCCAAGAATTAATCTCACCTTTAGAGATATTAAAGAAGGTTAAGTCTTGGTGTTTCTAATGGTAATTAATCTTAAGAGAGGAAAGATTATCCATAAATTTCGTTTAAGATTTTTGCCAAACGAAGTCCTGCTTTATGGAGTTGAGTTCTAGACACATTTAAGTACCGATACATATATTTATAGCCTAAATATTCTCCCTCTTTGGTATTTGCATATACATCTTCACATAAGGCGCGACTTTCATACATCCAGTCTGTAACAGCACCTTGCTGCATTGTTTTAACTTCTTGTTTGCTAAGGTTGGTTACGTTATTAGTTAGCTCGGTATAACTCATACCATATCCTTCAATCATTTTGGTATCCCAAACAGAATGTAAATTTGTTTCTTTTCCAAACCATTTTACCTTAAAAGAGTTTCCTCCTTTGTCTTGTTTCAAGCCAACATGTAACGGCATATGTAAATCACCAATAAAATGAACCAACATCCTTAGGTAAAAGGCTTTGTCTTGTTCACTCGATGTTTGGTCTTTAAGAACCTCTATGCAGTTTTGTATGCCTATTATAATATCTCCTTTTTTGTTTTTAGGAGTGTTTTCATATCGAGCGCCAAAAGGAAAACTCACATAATGCCAAGGGGCATACTTTCTATATGCATCATCACTACGTATCTCATCTGCATAGGTAGAAACAAATGCCAAAGATTCTCCATTAAGCAGCGCAGAGATATTTTTGCGTGCTTTTTTAGTTAAATGCTTAGTGGCAATCTCACCCATGGTACGGTGACCTGTTTTTCCCCAATCATCAGAGGCATGAAGTGATGGTATTGAAAAAACAACAAATACTACTAATAAAAAAGATCTCATAAGACATATGTTTTACACAAATATACCAAGAGTATGCAGAAGGGGTTTACAAATTGATTTGAAAATTTCAGAAAAAAATAAAGCATCTTTTCTTGAGAGCTCACATAGCCTTATTATGCACACCTATAATTTAGTACAAATAACAGATATGCTATTTGAAAAAACACACATGTAAGGAGCGCTTATTTATTTGAAGACTTTACAAGGATTTTTAAGTGATTGGCCTTCTCTTTTATAAAGGTAAAGCTAGGAGTAATTACTTTTGTATAGTGAATAGAAATAAAGCTCACAAACACCAAAAAAATAATGGCACCAGAAAAAGCCTCTAGAAACGTAAGGTTTTTATTAAGAATTCTATTAAGCCCAAGACCAGTAAAACTGCCGTATAAGACTATAAAATGTACCACATAAATAGATAAGGTTTTTTGGCCAATTTTTAAAATAACGGGATATTTTAAATAGGATTCTAAACTGTAAAACAAGCCCAATAAGATTAAAACATTCCCTAATCTAATAAATAAATAATTATAATTGGCTACTTCAAAAAACAGTGTATAATCTGTAAGGGCAAAAAGCCACAATAATAAATCTGTAGACAAAAATATCAATACACATCCAAGAATAAAAAAACTTGCTATGATTGTGCTTTTAAACTTAGGTCGAGTACCTAAACTATAAAACAAGGTTGCAATAAAGCCCCCATAAGCCATATAACCAAACCAAGGAATTATAGTAAACACAGATCCATTTGCTTTTGTTAAATAGTTTGCAAAAAACAAAGCAATACCATCTGCTGCATACGCTCTATAAAAAGGCTCACAAATAAAGATTGCCGTTGCTATGCAAAACATACCTATTGAAAATACCAAGGTGTTTTTTTGAGCTAACAAATAAATGCAAACAATGAGTATTAAAGATAGCCCAATACATTGCAGCACATCAATTACCAAAAAATAAGTTCCAAAAGACCCTGTAAGCCACCTAAAAATTGGAATACGCAGGGAGTACCCAATTGCTATAAGCATAAAACCACGAATAAGCCCTTTACGAACTCTTAACTTCAGCGCCCCTTTATCTCTCGCTTTGAGTAATAAATAGGTAAAAATTAATCCAGAAATTGTAAAAAAGACAGGAGCCGTAATCCCTCTAAAATACTGCCAAGTTATATACACCATGTTGGCAGGATCTCTATACTCAATGGCCAAAAGTGTGTCTATAAAATGTCCTTGAAGCATCATTAATATAGCGAAGGCTCTAATGGTGTCAATAAAATATAGCCGTTTGGTTTCCACGATTGGTTGTTTGTCCTCAAAGTTATAACTTATTAAGTGCCAAAATCACTATGTTCATAAAAGAAAGTTTAAAAAAAAGTACACTCAAAATAAAAAATTCTCAATTCTTAATAAAAAAAACTATTTTGCATCAAAACAAGACCATGCAAGACTCAGCAACTCAAATTATAGAAGACACGACACCCCTATTTACTAATGATACTATTGTATTTGGTATATTAATGCTTGCCTTGGGATTCATTTTTTATACATCCTCCAAAAAAAAGGGACCCTGGAAGGCCTTCTACAGTGTTGTTCCTGCACTATTTATCGCCTATTTTATTCCAGCATTACTAACCACAGTTGGCGTTATTGCCCCAGAGTGGACTAGTATTTCACAAACAGGTGAGGCTGTTCCCGGGAAAACGAACTTGTATTATGTTGCCAGTAGGTATCTACTGCCCGCTGCACTAGTTTTAATGACTTTAAGTATTGATTTAAAGGCAGTTTTTAATTTAGGCCCAAAAGCCTTGATTATGTTCTTAACAGGAACCGCTGGGATTATTATAGGAGGCCCAGTTGCGGTGCTCTTAGTAGGTAGTTTTTGGCCAGAAGCAGTAGGTGGACAGGGAGCAGATGCTGTATGGAGAGGATTATCTACCCTTGCAGGAAGCTGGATTGGCGGTGGTGCTAATCAAACCGCGATGCTTGAAGTATATGGTTATAATCAAGCCTTGTATGGAGCAATGGTTTTTGTTGACATTGTAATAGCCAATGTGTGGATGGCTATAATATTAATAGGTATTGGTAAGTCTGAAAAAATAGATAAATGGTTGGGTGCAGACACCACAGCTATTGAAGCTTTAAAAGAAAAAGTATCCAACTACACACAAGAAGTAAGCAGAAACCCATCACTCACAGATTTAATGATTCTAGGAGCTATAGCTTTTGGAACTGTTGGTCTTGCTCATTTTGGGGCAGGATATATGAGCGCCTTTTTTACAGATATTGTAAATGGCTTAACACCAGGTATGACCCGAAACCTATTTACTTTTTTAAGCTCATCATTTTTCTGGATGATTTCAATTACCACCCTTATCGGGATTATATTATCCTACACCAATCTAAGAACCTATGAGGGTGCTGGCGCCAGTAAGTTTGGAAGTGTTTTTATCTATATCCTTGTGGCTACCATTGGTATGAAAATGGATTTAATGCTCATTTTCGACAATTGGCAACTCATCATTATAGGCGCAGTATGGATGCTTATCCACGCAGGACTTCTAATTTTAGTGGCTAAAGTTATTAAAGCACCTTATTTCTTTTTAGCAGTAGGATCTCAAGCAAATGTTGGTGGTGCTGCCTCTGCTCCTATTGTAGCTTCGGCATTTCATCCTTCTTTGGCAACCGTAGGTGTTTTGCTTGCTGTTTTTGGCTACGCGGTTGGTACTATTGGCGCAGTAGCCTGCACTTTTTTAATGCAATTAGCGGCTGCAGGTTAAGCGCTATCCTTTTTATAAATTAGAGAGATGCCCCCTTTTATTTTCTGAAATTTTAAGCCATCTTTACCGTGTTAAAATTCAATAAACTATGAAAAAAATTCTTCTGCATTTACTAAGTGGTATTGTTTTAATAAGCTGTACCCCTAAAGAAAATGAAATGCGCCTTAGTGGTTATGTAAAAGGCATGAAAGAAGGCACACTCTTACTTCAAAAAACCGAAAATTCTATATTTAAAACGGTTGATTCTATGGTGGTAAAGGGAGATGCTCATTTTTATTTTTCTGAAATCATTTCAAGCCCAGAGTTATATTTTTTAAGTTTAAAAATCCAAAACATTGACAAAGAAGTTGGGGCTATTCCATTCTTTGCAGAAGCAGGAGACATTTCTATAAATACCAAACTAGATAATTTTTTAGGAAATGCAGTGATTAAAGGCTCAAAAAATCAAAAAAAATACACCCAGTACAAAAAACTTATAAAACGGTATACAGATAAAAACAGAAGCCTCACAGGACAGCTCATAGAGGCTGCTAAAAAGAAAAACATGAGAGTTGTAGACTCTATTGACCAGCAGCAAAAAAGAGTCTTAACAAGCAGCTATTTAGCCACTGTTAACTATGCACTTAATAACAAAGAGTATGAAATAGCTCCTTTTTTAGCGCTTAGTGAAATTTATAATGCCAATACTAAATATCTCGACACCATATACAAATCACTATCCCCAAGAGTTAAAGAATCTACCTATGGTGTTGCTTTAAAAGATTTTATTAGCCAAACAAAAAGCGAGAACAATTTATAGACATTACACTTGCCTAATAGATGTAGTTTGAAATTGTATCTTAGCAAGGTCCTTTAAAAAACAATACTTTTGCAGAAACAACCTATCTAAAAAATATGTACGATTTCACTATTATAGTTCCTGTTTATAATGAAGAAGATAATCTAGACCGTGTTGAGAAAGAATTATTGGCCTATACTAAAATAGCTATAAAAAAAACAGCTATTGTTTTTATAAATGATGGATCTACAGACAATAGCCTGTCAATGATTGACAGTATATGCAATAGAAATGAAGCTTTTGGATTTATCTCATTCAAAGAAAACAAAGGCCTTAGTGCTGCTATCAAAGCTGGTTTTGACCATGTAACAACAGATCTTGTAGGATATATAGATAGTGATTTACAAACAGCACCAGAAGACTTTAATAAACTATTAGAACATACAGACACCTTTGACTTGGTAACAGGAGTTCGCGCAGATAGGAAGGATAGTTTTGTAAAAAACATGTCTTCCACCATTGCCAATAGTATTCGTCGTGGGTTTACCCATGATGGTATGGACGATACTGGATGCCCCCTAAAGGTAATTAAAACACAATATGCTAAACGCATACCAATGTTTAAAGGGTTACATCGTTTTCTACCTGCCATGATTTTATTACAAGAAGGTACTGTAGTTCAAATACCGGTTCGGCATTTCCCTAGAGTTGCAGGTACTGCAAAATTTGGTGTTTGGAATAGGCTTCTAGGACCTTTGATGGACTGTTTTGCCTACCTGTGGATGAAAAAAAAATACATTAACTATACCATTTCAAAAAAAGGATGAGTGACTGGATCATCTATACAATTGGTTTTGTGGCACAACTCCTATTTTCTGGACGTTTGCTGCTGCAATGGATACTCTCAGAGAAAAACAACAAAGTAGTTACCCCATCTTTATTCTGGAAATTAAGTTTGCTTGCTTCATTTTTATTATTTGTATACGGCTACCTTCGTGATGACTTTGCTATTATGTTGGGCCAGTCCCTCACCTACTATATCTATATTAGAAATCTTCAATTACAAGGCCAATGGCAAAAATCACCCAAGGCTTTACAGTGGTTGCTGCTTGTTTTTCCAATTATCATAGTAATTTATGGCTATAATAATGGAGAATATGACATCGTTACGCTTTTTGAAAATGAAGCCATACCAACTTGGTTATTAACCCTAGGTATTGTAGCACAGATACTTTTTACATTTAGATTTGTATACCAATGGATTACTTCAGAAAAAAAGAAAACTTCTCAATTACCCCTTGGTTTTTGGAGAATGAGTGTTGTAGGTGCTGCATTGATATTATGCTATGCTATTTTAAGAGAAGACCCCGTACTATTTGTTGGACATTGTGCAGGCCTAGTTATATACATTAGAAATATATTTATTTGGAAAAAAGAACATTATGAAGTATCTAAATAAAAACCCTTTACTTCTTCTGGCACTTATTTGTATTACAATATTTATGGTGCATCTAGATGCATTGTGGGTCAATATCATGGAGGCTAGAAACTTTGTTACTGCTCGTGAAATGTTACAAAAAGGAAATTGGGTACTCACTACTTTAAATGAAGAACCACGATATCAAAAGCCACCATTACCAACATGGCTTTCTGCAGGGTCTGCCTTCTTGTTTGGCATAAAAAGTGTATTTGCAATGCGTATACCAGCGGCACTTGTTTCTATAATGATGGTATTAACAACCTATATTTTTACAAGAAAACTAACAAATAATAACACATATGCTTTAGTAAGTAGTTTAATACTGGCCACCTCATTTTTTATTGTTTTTTCTGGAAGAAACGGCCAATGGGATATCTTCACCCATGGCTTTATGATGCTTAGCATTTACCAACTGTATTTACTTTTTAGTACTCAAGAAAAAAAATACAAACGTGCGCTTATTGCAGCTTTATTTTTTGGCTGTTCTTTTATGAGTAAAGGACCCGTTTCTCTGTATGTTTTACTTCTACCCTTTTTAATAGCATACGGCTTGGTCTTTACCTACAAGAAAAAAACAAAAACAATACTACCTCTACTTTTATTTTTAATGGTAGCGCTTCTATTATCTGCATGGTGGCATGTGTATACCTACCTATTAGATCCTGAAAAAGTAATTGCTACTACCACAAAAGAAACGTCAAATTGGACCAATTATAACGTGCGCCCTTTTTATTACTACTGGAGCTTTTTTACCCAAAGTGGAATTTGGTGTATTCCTGCATTTATAGGCTTATTGTACCCATACCTTAAAGATAGAGTGTTTTACAAAAAAGGATATCAATTTACCATTCTTTGGACATTTATCTCTGTGCTGCTCTTATCTATTATTCCAGAAAAAAAATCAAGATACTTGCTTCCGGTTCTAATTCCGATGGCCTTAAATACTGGGTTTTATATAGAATATTTATTTCGAAATTTTAAAGACTTAAAAGATAAAAGAGAAACAATTCCTGTTTATTTTAATTTTGGAATCATAGCCTTTATTGGGATTGCATCACCTGTAATTGGGTATCTATTTCTTAAAAACACACCAACAACTCCTTGGGGCTGGTACATTGCGTTAAGCATTGTATTGAGTGCTATAGGCGTGTTAATATTTCAGCAATTAAAGAAGAAAGAAATAAAAAGAGTTACATACCTTACAGTAGCTTTTATAGTGTCTGCCATTTGTTTTGGAATGCCACTAGCCACATCTACACTAGTAAACAAAAACTATAAACCCTTTACTGAACTAAAAAAATGGCAGGATAAGACCGCTGTTTCTGTCTATGAATTTACCTACTTCACCCCTGAAATTATCTGGGACTATGGCCACACAATCCCTGTATTGAAAAAAGAGGATAGCATCCATATCCCGAAAGCGAATACTTTTGGCGTTTTAGTAGGCAAAGAAGATGTTACACTTTTTGAAACAACCTTTAAAGACTATCAAAAACAAAAGGTAGCACGATACGATATTAACCCTTACCCTACAGATAGTAAAAAACACAAAACAAGGCTCTGGCGCGATTTTTATATCATTAAGAAATAAACCGTTGTTGCGCCCACCTGTTAAGCTTAAAAATAGCAAGTCCAATCCAGGCGCCAAAAAACATACCAGTAACAATATCAAGTGGATAATGTACCCCTAAATAAATTCTAGAATATGCCACAACACCTGCCCATAGTAGTAATATAAAAGGAAGTGTTTTGTAATACGGTTTTAAAAACAGCCCTATAAATACTGCTGCTGCCATGCTACTGGCTGCATGCGCAGAAAAGTAACCATATCTACCGCAGCCATCTGCCACAAAACGCATAAGTGCCTGAAGTTCTTCAACACGGCAAGGACGTGGTCTTTTAAATAATATATATTTAAATAAATTTGCTAGTTGGTCTGTTGCGGTTATCATGACCGCAGCACAAAGCATGACGATACATGTGGCTTTTATTCCAAAATTTTTAAAAACTAGAAATAGTAATAATACATACAAGGGTATAGAGGACCACTTTTCTGTAATGATACGCCAAAACTCATCCCAAGAGGGAGACCCTAAGTTATTTAGGTATAGAAATAATTGTTCGTCATAGTGTAATAACGTATCAATCATCTTCGTAGCGTTCTATTTCTCTATCATAAAACGCGCTGGCTTCACGAATAAAGTTTTCAGTCTCAGACTCAAGCTCCTCTTGATCTTGAGAGTCAAAATCTTCTAACCATTCTACCTCATCATTTTCAAGATTGATAATAAAGCGAGGAAAAACGGTATGAATGACAAAAACAGCAGATGGATAATCGCTGTTATCGCCTAAAAGGTATTTTGGAAATTCCATGAATGTTGGGTATAAGTTATAAGGCTAGCCTTTTTTTAATTATAATGAATAGCCCTGCAAAATTACAATAAAAATTCTCGAGTACATAGACTCAAAAGCGTACATCAAACAAAGAGCAGAAACTAAAATAGTGAGATGCTTTGCGTATTAAATTTAAGAGCGCTGGACTAATGTAAATACTTAAAGAACACCATGTGTTTGTGTTTGCAAAAAGACCTTTAAAATCTATTGTAATAGCCAAACAGAACCTTTCTTATAAACCTGAATTATTAGAAATCAATTTCTTAGAAAGCACATGAAATCTCCAGGATAACAAGATGCCAGAGACCGTTAAACCTGCCAATAAACCCATCCAGATGCCAGCACTACCATAGTCTGTAAACAAACCTAGATAATACATAACGGGAAAGCCTACAACCCAGTAGGCAATAAAAGTAATTAGGGTTGGTAATTTTACATCTTGCATGCCTCGTAAGGCTCCCAAAGTAACTACCTGCACGGTATCACTTATCTGGAAAACGGCAGCTATTAGCAACAATGTAGCTGCAGTGGTAGCAACCTCTGCATTATCCATAGCCTCTAAAGGGTTGTCATAATTAAGGTACAAGTTGGGCAAGGATTGATGAAATATGAAAAATAAAATAGCAAAAACCACAGCCAAAATGGTAGAGAGTAAAAATATTGAAAATGCTATACGGCGCAACTCATCAAAGCGTTTCAGCCCTTTTTGATTTCCTACCCGTATCATAGCAGCAACACCAAAGCCCATGGCCACCATAAAAGTCATAGAAGAAACATTTAAGGCAATTTGATTGGCAGCCTGAGGGTTTTTACCTAGAACACCAGACAACCAGATAGCTGCTGTAAAGATGGCCACCTCAAAAAACATTTGTAAAGCAGATGGAAAGCCAAGGTTAAATACCTTATATAACATCTTCTTGGAGAGTGTAAAGAGCTTGATATGCGTTACAAACGGCTTAGATTTCTCTTTACTGTATAACAAAAACCACAGATAAATAACCATAATAACTCTAGAGACTAAGGTTCCTACGGCAGCACCAACAACCCCCATAGCGGGAGCACCAAATTTTCCAAAAATAAACATGTAATTAAGCCCAACGTTAATAACATTTGCTAGAATTGTAGCATACATTGGATACCGCGTAAGAGAAAGTCCATCACTAAATTGTTTGAATGCTTGAAAAATAATTAAAGGCAATAGCGATACAGCGACTAAAGTAAGATAGGGCATTGCCAAGTCTACCACCTCAGCAGGTTGCTTCATTACATACAATAAGGGTCTTGCTAAAAAAACTGCAGCAACCAGCGCAATACCTAGTACGATACACAAAAACAAACCATGCTTAAAAGAAGATTTACCCTTCTCAAAATTATTTTCTCCATCTGCTTCTGCCACTAAAGGAGTAATTGCAGTAGAGAAACCAATACCCAAAGACATGGCTATAAACATAAAACTGTTTCCTAAAGAGACAGCAGCTAGCTCTGCAGTACCTAATTGCCCTACCATAATGTTATCTACAAAAGAAACAAGTGTATGTCCTAGCATACCCATGATCACAGGTGTAGCTAACTTTAAATTATATTTAAATTCTTTGGTATATTGTTGTAACAAACTATGCTTATTTTGCTGCAAAGATAAAAACCTATTGCAATAGATTAGCTGCTTTTCTAGAATTATGAGTTAAAAACGTACTAATTTTTAATTATAAAACTTTAGGTGCTGAAATTTTAGTTTCCAAACAACATAAGTACCTTTATACTTGATAAAAAAACCTTGCCATACTGTCTTAAAAAAATAATCTGATTAGCATCTCTTCATCCATACACGCTCATTTCAAAAAAATTCCAGTTATAGATTTATATGGTACTCAATTTCAATACAATAGGTTTTATTTACCTGAACTGGTGTTGTCTACCTTTAAAATTCCCGACACAATGCTTGGAAGGCAAGCAGAAGCTATTTTTGAAAGTATCATCAAAGAAAGTGCATCTTATAGGTTAATCACTGCGAATATTCAAATACAAGGTGTTAACAAGACTCTAGGAGAGTTAGACTACTTGCTTGAAGAAAAGACAACAGGCATACAACTTCATGTTGAGTTATCTTGTAAGTTCTATTTGTTTGACACAAACAACCACAGTAGCTTTGAAGGAAAATGGATAGGACCTAACAGAAAGGACACCTTACTTGACAAGGTAACAAAACTTCGTGAAAAGCAATTTCCGTTATTATTTCATCCAAACACAAAAGCCTCTCTAAAGGCCTTAGCCTTTGACTCTAATAAGGCAAGACAAGAATGTTATATAGCAACATCGCTCTATATTCCTAAAGGATATGCTATAACTCATCTTCCAGAGGCCTATCAAAATTGTATTGTTGGCCACTATGTGTATTATAAACAACTAGTTCTTGATGGTGGATGTAGCTATGCGATTCCCGGCAAAAAAGAGTGGTTACTTCCTCCAAAAAATATTACAGCTTGGTTTTCAGCAGAAGAAATACACACTAAAATATTAGAAGCCATACAACAAAAAAAAGCACCACAAATCTATAAAAGAAGTGGCACTGATATTGAAAAATTCTTTGTGGTTTGGTGGGAGCAATCATAGGCAATACCGCTTTGCTAAGCACCAATTACAAAAAATATTACTTCTTAATTTTAGTTACCCTATTTTTTACTCCATAGGTATCCATCAAATAAATAAGACTCGTCATTGTGGCAGCTCCTAACTCTAGTTCTCTCTTATTTACAGCATCAAAGGTATCGTTCTCTGCATGGTGATAATCAAAATAGCGTTGGCTGTCTGGACGTAATCCAGCAAGTACCATTCCTTCTTTTTTAAGTGGTCCAATATCTGCCCCACTGCCTCCTTTTTCAAAATAATGAATTAAATAAGGCTTAAATAATGTTTCCCAGCTTTGTATTTGCGCAAAATTAGCAGCATCACAATCAAAGGAAAAACCTCTTGGAGTAAATCCTCCAGAATCACTCTCTAGGGCAAAGACATGGTTCTCTCCTTTTAGGTTTGCTTGCATGGCATACTCATTACCTCCACGCAAACCATTCTCCTCATTCATAAACAGGACTACACGAATGCTATGCTTTGGTGTGTATCCGGTTTTCTTTAATAACCGCAACACATCCATAGATTGCACAACTCCAGCTCCATCGTCATGAGAACCATCACCCAAATCCCAAGAGTCTAGATGACCACCCACAATCATGTATTGATCTGGATAGGTGCTTCCTGTAATTTCTCCAATGACATTAAAAGACTGTACATCTGGAAATATTTTACAATTTTGCTTGAAGTAGAAATTAAGATCTGGAATCAATTTTAATGTATTGCTTAGCTTATTTGCATCATTGGTACTAATGGCGCATGCAGGGATTCTTTTAGAAATAGCCAGATCTCCATAGCTCATAGCTCCTGTGTGTGGAAAATCATCGGCACGCAAATTCATAGAACGTACTACAATACCTACCGCTCCATATTTTGCAGCTTCTTTAGCTCCAGAATATCGTTGGTCTACACAGCCTCCATAGGCTTGAAAAGTCAAAATCAAATCTGCTTGCATTGGGCGGTTAAAGAACACTATTTTGCCTTCAATATTTTCTCTTCCCAGTACAGCCAATTCTTCCAGGGTAGTTACTTCTACAACATTTGCTTTAAGACCTGCATTAGATGTTGCTACAGAACCACCTAGAGCACATACATTCATGATACTTGTAATACCAGGACCAGTTTCCATGAAACTATACTCTTTGAGCCCACGAACCCACTTAGGGACCATAACGGGTTGTAACCAAACCTTATCTAAACCTAATTTATCAAGTTCTGCTTTTGTGTATTTTACTGCTTTTGCAGCGTTAGTAGACCCAGAAAGACGTCCTCCAATTTTATTAGAGAGATGGTCTAGCCAATCATAACTATTTCCATTAAGCAATGACTCTTTGTATATAGCCTCTAACATAGCTGCGTCTTTTGTATTGGCCTTTTGCGCAATTACACTTTGCCCTATACTCAATAAAATAAGTAATGAAAGTATTTTTCTCATAGTGTGTTTTGTCTTTATAATTTTTTCTTGAAACCTATTTACTTGCAAATAGTTGGACATCTTTTTCTGTAACCTGTTCGCTACCTAAAATAATAAGGCGCTCCACAACATTGCGCAATTCTCTAATATTCCCAGTCCAATCATGGGCCTGCAATAAGGTAATAGCAGTATCACTAAATAGCTTTTGAGCAGTACCATGTTCTGAGGCAATTTTTTTTCTAAAGTAATTGATGAGTAAGGGGATGTCTTCACGCCTGTTATTTAAAGCAGGAACGTCAATTAAGATAACAGCCAAACGATGGTATAAATCTTCTCTAAAATTTCCTTCCGAAATTTCCTTCCTCAAATCTTTGTTTGTTGCAGCAACAACTCTAACATCAACTTTAATGTCTTTATCACTACCAACACGTTGTACCTTATTTTCTTGCAAGGCGCGTAATACTTTGGCTTGAGCAGACAGACTCATATCTCCAATTTCATCAAGAAATATAGTCCCTCCATTGGCCGCTTCAAATTTACCTGCTCGGTCTTTATTGGCAGAGGTAAAAGCTCCTTTAACATGGCCAAATAATTCACTTTCTATAAGCTCACTAGGTATTGCTGCGCAATTAACCTCAATCATTGGGCCTTTGCTGCGTTGGCTTTTTTGATGTATCCAGTGCGCCACTAACTCTTTTCCTGTACCGTTGGGTCCAGTAATAAAAACACGTGCTTCTGTGGGAGCTACCTTTTCAATCATTTCTTTAATTTGAAATATTGCCGTGCTCTCCCCAATCATCTGGTAGTTCTTACTTACCTTCTTTTTAAGACGTTTATTTTCAACAACCAACTCTTTTCTATCTAAAGCAATACGAACTGTATTAAGCAATCTGTTTAAATCTGGTGGTTTTGAGATATAATCAAAAGCGCCTAAGCGCATTGTTTGTATTGCCGTGTCTAGATCTCCATGACCAGAAATCATGACCATTGGAGTCTCTGGTTTTATTTTTTTTACGGCTTCAAGTACCTCGACACCATCCATCTTTGGCATTTTGATATCACACAGCACCAAATCAAAGTCTTCATCCCTAATACGTTCTATACCCTCTAGGCCGTCTTCTGCCTGGGTAACTTGGTAGGTGTCATTTTCTTCAGAAAGAATTTTAACCAAAACCCTACGTATTGCAGCTTCGTCTTCAATAATTAATATTTTTGCCATGGGTATGTTTTCTAATAGTTCAGTAAGATACTAAGACCTACTTATATTTTAAACCTTGAAAATAAGATATCCTGCTTTAGATTCTAAAGAGATATCGTAAAATCATAAAAGGCCTAGAGTGTTTTATTAATAACGTGTATATCTCTTTGAGGAAACGGAATAGAAATATTATTTTCTCTAAATAATTGATCTATTCTATATCTTATTTCACTTTTTATTCTAGGATCAGAGAAACTATCTGTAATAAAAAACAACACACTGAACTGTAGGGCAGATTCTCCAAAATCTTCAAAAAGCACAAAAGGCTTTGGTGATTTTAAAACACCACGCTGTGCATTTACACTTTGTAACAAAAGCGTTTCTACTTTTTTAATATCACTTCCATAAGCAACCCCAATTTTAACAAATTCACGGGTTGTTTTATGGTTTTGAGTGTAGTTTATTATAATCTCTGAAATAAATTTATGGTTTGGAATCACCACAATTTTATCATCTCTTGTAATTGCTCGTGTTATTCTTAGTTTTACTTCTATAACTCTAGCTACTCTGCCATCAACCTCAACAATATCACCCACTAATAAAGATTTGTCAATAAAAATAAAAACACCGCCTATCACGTCTTGAAAAAGTTCTTGAAGTGCTAGCCCTAAACCAACTAAAAGCGCAGCAGAGGCTGCTAAAAAAGGTGTCACATTAATACCTGTGGCGCTTAAAACAGCAAAAGCTACAATAATATAAGTGATATACTGTATGAACTTGAAAAAGCTTATAAACTTGAGTTTATCTTGCTCTTCCATCTTGCGAGTAAGCAATACACTTATCCACTTTAAAAAAAAACGCGCACCAACAAAAGAGAGAATGACTAACAATAAGGTCCAAACTGCTATGCGAACTTCATGAGTTCCAGTGCCTAGAGTAAACCCTAAATCTAAAAAACTTTTAATAGCTCCCCAAATATTATCTGTTACCACTTCACCAATTGTCTCTGTTACATCTTCTTGCACGCCGTTTAGTATTTAATTGTTTATGAACTTGTTACCGTAAAATTAAAGAAATCTTTACCTGGTTGTGTATAAATAAGGTAAAATAAACATTTCAGAAAGAGAATACAAGATATCTTTAGTATTTAAGCCATTTTACAAGGTCTTTATACGTTGGTTTTTTACCATACATTAAAATACCAACACGATAAATCTTGGCTGCAAACACAACCATACCAATAAAAGTAACAAACAAAATAGCCACAGAAAGAAGCTGTTGCCAAATAGGCACCCCAAATGGAATACGCATCAACATAACTACAGGAGAGGTAAATGGAATATAACTAAAAACCTGTGATACCATTCCATGGGGGTTTTCAATAACCGTAAAAAACCCAACATAAACAGACAAAATCAAAGGCATTAAAACTGGCAGCATAAATTGTTGTGTGTCTGCTTCATTATCTACAGCTGCGCCAATAGCAGCGTATAAAGAGGCATACAATAGATAGCCTCCAATAAAAAAGAGCAAGAACATAATAATTAAATTGGTAAGTGGTAAGCTCTCATAAGCGCCATAGGCTTGTGCAATCAGATCTGCAGACCCTCCATTGGCTTGGACTATCATTTCTTGCTGTTGAGATTGTGCAGCACTAGGATCAATGCCAAACACTAAAGTTACAACCGTGGTTAAAACACTAATTAAAATAACCCAAGCAACAAACTGAGTTACCCCAGCAAGGGAGGTTCCTATAATTTTACCTAGTAAAAGTTTAATAGGTTTGACTGAAGAAATTATTACTTCAATAATCCTACTAGTTTTTTCTTCTATAACACTGCGCATGATCATATTTCCGTAGATAATAATAAACATAAACAAGAGGTACCCGGCAGCACCACCAAAAATTAATTTAGCAATAGAATCTGCCTTGGAGGTCTCTTTTCCTTCAAAAGACTCTTGCTTGGTATCAACTTTAATACGCAATGCCTTAATTTTATCTGCATCTATATTGGCCTGCTTAAGCCTAGCATTATTTACATGAGACTCAATGGTGTTTTCAATATCTCGAAGTATGGAGAGTGATGGTGAGTCCTTAGAGTAAAAAGTAGTCGCTGTTGCAAGGGCTGCAAGGTCATCTGTCTTAGGGATATATAAAACACCATATATAGCGCCTTGATTTCCTATGATTTTGGCTTGATCTAAAGTTACGTTTGTTAAAATGGTATAGGTCTCTGTTGCGGTATTCTCAAAGTTTTGAGCAATCATGCCACTTTCATCTAGTATAGAAATATCGCGTACTTTGGAGTTATTTAAGCTAGATAAATAGCCTACCAAAGCAAAAATACCTACAAAGATTAAAGGGCTCAAAAACGTCATTACAATGAAAGACTTATTACGCACCTTATTGAGGTATTCTCTCTTAATAATTAATGGAAGATGATTCATAATAGTTTAGTTTTTTTGTACCGTTTCTATAAAAATATCATTGGCAGAGGGTATCACTTCAACAAAGTGATTGAGCTGGCCTTTACTGGTTAGGTAACCCACCAATTCATTCGAAGAACTTGTTTGAGGTAATTTTATTTTATATTTCAATGCATCGTTAATGCTTTTAAAATGGGCTGGTTGCAAATCAAATTTCTCCTGTAGTTCTAGAATCACCTGTTGCTTATTTTCTGTAATAAGACCCACCTCAAAAGTGTTTGATTGGTATTGTTTTTTAATATCAATTAAACTACCATCAAGTATTTTATTAGACTTATGGATTAAAGCTATATGATCACACATCTCTTCTACAGATTCCATACGGTGTGTAGAAAAAATAACTGTGGCACCATTATCTCGAAGCCTCAAAATTTCATCTTTAATAAGGGATGCATTTATAGGGTCAAACCCACTAAATGGTTCATCAAAAATAAGGAGCTTTGGCTCGTGCAATACCGTAACAACAAACTGTATTTTTTGAGCCATACCTTTGCTTAGTTCTTGTATTTTTTTACCCCACCAATCTCCAATTTCAAGACGTTCAAACCAATACTTTAACCGTTTTTTTGCCTCACTAGCAGATAAGCCTTTTAACTGGGCTAAATAGACACACTGCTCTCCTACTCTCATTGATTTATAAAGGCCGCGCTCTTCTGGCAAATATCCAATATTTTGGATATGATCTGGACGAAGTAATTCCCCATCCAAAAAAACGGTTCCACTATCTGGCATCGTTATTTGGTTGATAATACGTATGAGTGTCGTTTTACCTGCTCCATTTGGTCCTAGTAAACCAAAAACAGAACCTTTTTCAACGGCTATACTTACATTATTTAAGGCTGTGTAATCACCGTACCTTTTTGAAATTGCATTTGCTTTTAATAGATATTCCATAGAGTATTGTAAGAAGTGTAAGGGTGTTAATTTATAAAGCTTGACATGTATTGACTCGCTACTGCCATACTGAGTTAGTATGTCTTTAATCGTGTTTGTTACACGAAACTAAAAGCAAAACCCTCTCACAGCAAAAGCGATGAGAGGGAAAAAAATTGCTATGAAAAAGAAAATTATCATCATTAAAAATGATGATACTCAAATATAATAAAATTTCTTAATGAAACGTTAATTATGAGAACATATCTTTAACTTTTTCAAAAAAAGACTTGTCTTCCTTCTCTGGTTTTGGCTGAAAATGAGGGTCATCTGTCATTTTCTCAAAAAACTCTTTCTGTTCTTTCGATAATGTTTTTGGTGTCCAAACATTAACATGAACTAATAAATCACCAGTTCCATATCCATTAATTGATGGAATTCCTTTTTTTCTTAGACGTAAAATCTTACCACTCTGCACACCACTTTCAATAGGTATTCTAACCCTGCCTGTAACGGTGTCTATTTCTTTGGTAGTACCTAATGCTGCTTCAGAAAAACTAATATACATATCATGGTGTAAATTATCCCCTTCACGTTGTAAACTCTCATGAGGAATTTCTTCAATAGCAACTAATAAATCTCCAGAGATGCCATTTCCTGGAGCATCATTCCCTTTTCCAGACACTTTTAATTGCATCCCGTCTACAACACCTGCGGGTATTTTAATAGATACCGTTTCTTCTGTGGCCAGCATCCCTTGGGTATCTGCATTGGCAGGCTTTTTATCGACAGATTGTCCTGCACCTCCACAACTGCTACAAGTGGCAGATGTTTGCATACGACCCAAAATAGTATTTTGAATCTTCATTACTTGACCACTACCATTACATGTTCTACAGGTGTTGTAGGTCGTTCCAGCTGCTACTTTTTTACGTTTTACCTTTATTTTTTTCTCAACACCGTTTGCAATTTCTTCTAGGGTTAGTTTTACACGAATACGTAAATTACTTCCTTTTACGGTTCTACGACCGCCAAAACCACCACCACCAAAGCCGCCGCCACCGCCGCCGCCAAAAATGTCTCCAAATTGACTAAATATGTCATCCATATTCATGCCGCCGCCACCGCCACCGCCAAAGCCACCGCCTTCAAAGGCTTGATGACCATATTGGTCATACCGTGCTTTTTTGTCTGCATCACTTAAGACTTCATAGGCCTCTGCTGCTTTTTTAAACTTCTCCTCTGCAGAAGGATCGTCTGGGTTTTTATCTGGGTGAAAAGCAATTGCTTTTTTTCTGTATGCCTTTTTAATTTCAGCAGTTGTTGCGCCTTTATCTATCCCTAATATATTGTAAAAATCGTCTTTCATGGTGTGTTCTTTTTCTGAAATACCAACATCTTAGAGATATTAGCTACTTATATTATTGTCCTATTACAACTTTCGGGTACCGTATAATCTTACCACCAAGGGTATAACCTTTCTCTAAAACGTCTATGATTTTCCCTTTCATATCATCGGTAGTTGCAGGGATTTGGGTAACAGCTTCATGATTATCTGCATTAAAAACATCGCCAGGGATAGTCTGAGAAACTTCCAAACCTTTTTGTTTCATGGATTCTTTAAGCTTGTTACTGATAAGCCTCATACCTTGAACGTGCACATCATCTTGGTCTTCACTAAACTCTTTTAGCGCTCTATCAAAATCATCTAACACAGGTAAAATAGCCATAACTACTTCTTGACCTGCAGTTCTAAAAAGCTCTATGCGTTCTTTACCAGTTCTTTTTTTATAGTTTTCAAACTCTGCAAATAGACGCAGGTGTTTATCTTTTTCTGTTTGTAAATCTTCTGTTAGCTGTTCTTCTACTGTTTTTTCATCCTCTAGTACAACATCATGCGTTACTTGTTCTTCTCCAGGAGTTTCGTTGACAGGTATTTCTTCTAGTTCAGCTTCGTTGTTTTTTTCTTTTGTGCTCATACGGGCAGTATTTTCTGTTTTATTTGGGGGTGCAAAAGTACTGCCATTAATTAAAAATTGTCAAAATGTCACAACCAAAGTTTAGGAGTATTTTAAGAGAAACTAAACAATGCGTTATTAGCTTTGTATTTCGAACAAAAAAAATGTTTAAAAAATGAAAAAAACAAGCTTAAACATAGCCTTTATTGCGCTAGTAACACTAAGTATTACCTCATGTAAAGATGGTGCTAAAGAGAGTAACATCCCTGAAATAAAAGAAACACTAACAGCTACTGTAGCGGCAACACCGTATACCATTGATACCGAAAAAGCAACTGTTCGTTGGTTAGGAAGTAAACCAGTAGGTACTCATACAGGAACTATAAATATTCAAGAAGGTGCTTTTTACCTTAACGGAACAACTATCGAGAGTGGTAAATTCGTGATAGACATGAATAGCATTACCGTTACTGACCTGGATGAAAACAGTGGTAAAGCAAGTCTAGAGTCACACCTAAAGGGAACTATTAAAGGTAAAGAAGGTGACTTTTTTAACGTTACAAAATACCCCACAGCAACCTTTGAGCTTACTAATGTTTCAGCTACAGAAGGAAAAACCATAATGAGTGGTAACCTTACTATGTTAGAGATAACACAAAACATTTCTTTTCCTGCAGTAATTACCAATCAAAATAATATGATACAGGTAAAAAGCGAAACCTTTATTATTGATAGAACCAAATGGGGAATCAATTATGGGTCAAAATCTATTTTTGATAATCTAGGAGATAAGTTTATTGCCGATGATATGGAAATCACTATAGATGTGACTGCTATAATGTAGAATTTATATCAATATTAAAAAAAACGCTCAAGTAAATACTTGAGCGTTTTTTTTAATACCCAAATAATTGTTTATTTTTTTGTCAAATTAACTAATGCACTCTCTATGGTTGGATAACTAAAGTTAAACCCTTTTTTTTCAAATTTTGAGACACTTACCTTTTGCCCCTCTAAAACTAAGATAGCCATTTCTCCTAAAAGTAATTTCAGCACAAAAGCTGGAACATTTGGAGCCCACATTGGCACTTTATATGCGCCAGCAACCAAGGTCGTGAGCGCTATATTTTGAATAGGAGCAGGTGCTACAGCGTTATAGACACCCGTTAGCCCATTAATAGCTGCAAAAGCATAAATCGCTACAATATCGTCTCTATGAATCCAGGAAATCCATTGGGATCCGCTACCCACAGCAGAGGGAACACCCATTTTAATGGGCTGTGCTAATTTTGGAAACGCTCCTTCTTTAGCATCAAAAACTACCCCAGTACGTATCTTGACAACACTAATTCCTAGGGCTGTAAATTGATCTGCAGCTGCTTCCCAAGCTACAACAACCTGAGCTAAAAAATTACTAGCTACCTCTGTAGATGTCTCTGTGTATATCGTGTTAATAGCATTTGGATATATACTAATACCACTTGCACAAACAAAATGTTTTACCCTATGGTCTATCTTTTTTAAGCTAGCATGAATAAGAGCTGCAGTTTTAGTCCTACTCTCTAAAATAATTTTTTTATATGCAGGTGTCCAGCGTTTTGCTATGGTAGCCCCTACCAAATTAATGATACAGTCTACTGCTTCAAAGGCCAAGACATCTATCTCACCACTTGTTGGATTCCAGTAAAACCCTTTATGATCCTTTTCTTTTATTATTTTTTCTTTGCGGGTGGTTAGAAAATGAATAACATGGCCTTGGTCCAATAAATGCTTTGTGAGTGCTGTACCAATAAGCCCCGTTGCTCCAGTAATAAGTATTGTCATTTCCTTTTTTTAACGAAGATACTCATACAGATAAAAAGACCCATACCCTAACCCAAGATTATGAGACAATACAAGATACTGCCAAAATGCTTCCATTTATATTTTGTTAATTTGATGTTTTAGTGGCCCGTAACATGTACTGCGTGAATGCTACGAATATATTTTTATCAGTTTGCTGTTTTGGTGGCCCGTAGCATTTCTCTTTTTCCCGGGGGGCCGGGAAGCCTTTCTACTTTAAAACCAACAGCCTGCATGGCTCTACGTACACTTCCTTTGGCAGCATAGGTAACTAATACCCCGTCTTGTTTTAAGGCAGCGTACATGATCTTAAAAATCTCTTCAGTCCATAATTCTGGCTGTACCCTTGCGCCAAAAGCGTCAAAATAAATGAGATGATATGCATTTGTCTTGGTGATGTTTTTAAAGAACTTTTGTTTTTTATGGAGTATAAAACTAGGAGTGATTTCTTCAGAAACTTCCCAAGAGACCTCATGAAGTTTAAAAAAAGAAGTTTCAGCAATGCCTAACATTTCAGGATAATTAAGCGCTTGCACTTCTTCTAATGATATTGGATACGCTTCTATCCCATCATAGCAAATAGTGCGTTTCAAGGTTTCTGCCTCTAAGCTTGTTAGAAAAGCATTGAGTCCTGTACCAAAACCTATCTCCAAAATAGCAAGGTCTTGCGCATCATAAAGTTCACAATAATGGCGCAACCCTGTTTGTATAAAAACGTGCTTGGATTCTTGTATTGCTCCATGCTTAGAATGGTATTGCTCATCCCAATCTGGCATGTGAATGGTTACAGAACCATCTGCGGTTATTAGAATTTCTCTTTTCACTATTTGTTAGGTTGTGTAACAGGAACAAGAACTCCTGTAGATTCAAAAGAAAGTGTTTTCTCAACTTCAGTAATAGCAAGAACTTCCTCTTCACTTTTACCAGCATCTTCTGCATAATGCCGTTGTTCATCTACAGATACTTCTGCAACAAAAGCTTTCCCTTGGATTACAACCTCTTGACCTGCCAGGTCTTTTGGCATAAAAAAAGCATAATCCTTAAATTTAACCATGGCTTCTTGTTCGCCAATGGCTACACGCATCCAACATCCTTTTGATTGACAAACCGATGTTACTTTAGCTTTAAAAGTTACATCTAGGGAATCTCCAGAGTTCAAGTTCTGATAAGTATGTAGGATATCTTCTTGAAACAATATATTTTCAGAAGTAACACCATCACCAAAGGTTTTAAAGTTGACTGCAACTTCTTTTGTTGGTTGGGTAGTTTTATCTTTTTTGGTTTGGGTGCATGCAACAGCAATAAAAGCAAGTGCTGCAAAAAATAATAGCTTTTTCATGTATTTTTTTTTGTTTTTAGTCTTCTTTTAATATACTGCAATTTTAAACATTTTTAAGCATTTTAAATGGACAAAAAATATGGTATTTTTGCAGTCTAAACAAATAACCCTAAAATGAGTAAAATCAAAACCAAAGAACTTCATATTGAAAAAGTAGCTACCTCAAGAATTCATGACGTAGACTTTAACGATTTGGTGTTTGGAAAAACTTTTACCGACCACATGTTTGAATGCGATTACAAAGATGGGGCATGGCAAAATCCAACAATTAAACCCTATGGGCCAATGATGATGTCTCCAGCCGCCAAGGTATTTCATTACGGACAAGCTGTTTTTGAGGGCATGAAAGCTTATAAAGATGATACTGATAATGTGTTTTTATTTCGTCCAGATCAAAACATAGAACGCATAAACAAATCTTCAAAAAGAATGGCAATTCCTGAGTTTCCAGAAGATGTATTTCTTGATGCATTGCACACACTTGTAGCAATGGATAAAGACTGGATTCAAAAAGGAGAAGGAAATTCTTTGTACTTGCGCCCTTTTGCAATTGCTACCGAAGTTGGTGTTTCTGCATCTCCCTCTAATGAGTATAAGTTCATGATATTAATGGCACCTGTACAAGCCTACTATAAAGGAGCTGTAAAGGTTTTAATTGCCGAAAAATTTAGTCGATCTGCCGCTGGTGGTGTAGGTGCTGCAAAAGCTGCTGGTAACTACGGTGCGCAATTTTACCCAACAAGCTTAGCACAAGAAAAAGGGTTTCAACAAATTATCTGGACAGACTCCAACGAGCATAAATACCTAGAGGAGGCCGGAACAATGAATGTGTTCTTTAGGATTAATGATACACTCATCACTGCACCTGTAAGTGATAGAATTTTGGATGGAGTTACACGTAAGAGTATTCTAGAAATGGCAAAACACAATGGCATTGCAATAGAGATAAGAAAGCTAAGTGTGGATGAGCTTATTGCCGCAAAAAAGCAGGGCTCTTTAAAAGAAATATTTGGCGCAGGAACAGCAGCCGTAGTCAGTTTTATTAGCCACTTTGGATATAAAGACATTGTTTATGAGCTTCCAGAAATACAAAATAGTTACGCTGTTTCACTCAAAAAACAATTAATGGACCTACAATATAATAAAACTAAAGACCCTTTTGGTTGGCGCGTTGAGGTTAAATAATATACCAACAAATAGTTTAAAAAAGTGGTTGCTGTCTTTTATCAGTCAACCACTTTTTTTATTTTTCTAAAACGGCTTTAA
>CESE01010617.1_pt1 | contig 27581 bp, 27 predicted proteins | sample 350271 | NCBI WGS metagenome assembly CESE01 (sample SAMEA2621536, study PRJEB7988) | marine metagenome | isolation source: saline water (ENVO:00002010), including | reverse complement strand
CACTAAACAATACCGCTATGAGTAAGAAATATAAATTTTTCATGAATGTATTTTTTGTTAAAGATACCCCTTTATATAAAACAAGCCAATACGCTATTAAATGTACTTTAAGGGAAAGAGGCCTTGAAAAATAAAAGCGCCTCCTTTTACAATTCAGTGTCAAGATCCAACAGTTCACTCTAAAACAATTTTAAAAAAGGGAGTATTGTAGCATCTTTGAGCTATCAAAATGTTAAACCCCTAAAATTTCAGAAATTATGCAAACAGTCATCACTTTTTTAAGTTTGTTTTTTACAAGTCTAATTTTGCAAGCGCAAGTCAATACCATTGAAATAACCATTACTGATTTTGAATCTAATCAAGGCACTGCCCTTATTGGCTTGTATGATAGCGAAGTCAAGTTTTTAAACACCCCTTATAAAGGCGATGTCGTTGGTGTTAAAAATAACACAGCCGTAATCTCTTTTACAGATATTCCAGATGGATTCTATGCTGTTTCGGCGGTTCATGATGCAAACAATGATGGTAAACTCAACTTGAAGATGGGTTTTTATCCTTTAGAGGGGATCGCAAGTTCTAATAATGCACCAGCAAGATTTGGACCACTTTCTTGGGAAGATGCCAAGTTTGAAGTAAGAGGTGGAAAAGTGATTCGTCAAATAATTTCTATGTAATTTTAACAAATACCAACCTATAATATGAAATCAATTTTTTACATCATACTATACTTTATAGGTTTTAGTGCAGCAGCACAGAACAAGTACGAAACAGGCATGCAAAAAGCACTAGCTTTATGGCAAGCAGAAAAACCTCAAGAAGCTTTGCAATTATTTGAGCGTATTGCCAGTGTAGAGACTACCAAGTGGCTTCCTAGTTTTTATGCCAGTCAGATTTTAGTTTTTTCTGGATTTAATGAAAAAGATAAAACAGCCTTTACCGCTACCATGGCAAAAGCATTAACTTTACTCAATATTTCTAAAACCAATAGCGGAGGAATGTCTAATGCAGAGATTATAGTATTAGAAGCACAATATTATACCGCTTGGGTAGCTTTTGATGGGCAAACATACGGCATGCAGTACGCAGGTAAAGTTGCAGATCTATATCAAAAAGCAGCAGTCATTGCCGCTAATAATCCAAGAGTGGTATTAGGGAGAGCAGAGTGGGATATAGGAAGCGCCAAATTTTTTGGTGGTGATGTTTCTGCCTATTGTAATGAAGTAAGTCGAGCCATAGGTTTATTTGAAACCTTTATACCCGAGAGTGATTTACACCCCTCTGGTGGTCAAAAACACGCTATAGAAGTACAACAACAAAATTGTGGTAAGTAATGATTATAAACTTTGGAAAACACCTCGCAAAAGCATTTTTTATAGGAATGCTTATATTTCTTGTATTATCATTAATCCAATACATCAATGGGTATAATGAATTTACTATCAGTGGTTTAGTACATGGTTTTGCAATCAATCAATTATTTAGCATCGTACTTTATTTAACGAATAGTTTTTTTAATGATTTTTTAATTAGAAAATATAAAAATGATTTATTTTTAATTAAAAATCTTTTTAAAGCTGTTTTTGGAGGTATTTGTGTTACCCTTATTTCTATAGTATTACTGCGTTTGTTTACTAAAGTTATTATTTCCGAAGTTTCTTTAGCACATTTTATAGCCAATGAAAAAATTGAATATTATTATCTTGCGTTAATTATATCTGCCGTAGTTGTTTCTATCTTTTATGCTTTTTATTATTATAAGTATAAGCAGGAATCTAAAGTACAAGAGCAAAAGATAATTGCTGGAACGGCATCAGCTCAATTCGATGCTTTAAAGAATCAATTAGATCCACATTTTTTATTTAATAGTTTAAATGTGCTCACCAGTTTAATAGAAGAAAACCCAGAAGCAGCTACAAAATTTACGACAGCACTCTCTAAAGTATATCGCTATGTGTTGGAGCAAAAAAATAAAGATGTGGTTACGGTGGCTGAAGAATTAAAATTCGCACAGCTTTATATGTCACTTATTGCGATGCGATTTGAGGATAGTATTGTGTTCTCAATGCCTACAAAGCTTTCAAACCCAGATGCAAAAGTCGTACCCTTGGCATTACAGTTGTTATTAGAAAACGCTGTAAAACATAATCAAGTAACCCCTAAAAATAAATTATATATTACCATAGAAGAACGCAACGGGAATTTGGTTGTAAAAAATAATGTACAACCCAAACAGATTATAAAAGATAGTAGTGGAGTGGGTTTACAAAACATTACACAGCGCTACAAGTTGCTTACACAAAAACCCGTATTAATTAGTAAAACAGCCCAGGAATTTAGCATAGCGATACCGATGCTTTCAAAAACTCATAAAACCATGTATTCACAAGACACTTATATCTCAGATAAAAAATACGAACTCGCCAAAGAACGCTTAGACAAACTCAAAGGATTTTATGCGCACTTTATTATTTACTGTTTGTTTATTCCCGTATTTGTTTTGCTGTGGTACCAATCAAATGTTAGTGTGCCTTGGTTTTTATTTCCAATTTGTGGTTGGGGGCTAGGTATTTTAGGACATGCCAGTGATACCTTTGAGTGGAGCCCATTTGGTAAAGGCTGGGAGCATAGAAAGATTAAAGAAATGATGGATAAAGATGATCTCTATTAGGGATGTTTCGGAAAGGTTAATCCCTCTTACAATTGAGCTCTAAAAAACAACAGTTGGGAGTTTTAAAATTTCAGAATAGAGGCTACTTTTTTATCTTTATACTATCAATTTAAATAAACACCATTATGGAACCATTTAACAAAGACGAAAAATATTATAGAGCAAAAAAGCGTGTGATAGTAATCAAGAAGTTTTACATGAGTTTACTCTCTTATGTAGTCTTTATAAGCCTATTGGCAGGATTAAACTATTATACCAATGAATGGAGAAACGCTTGGTTTTTATGGGCAGCATTTGGTTGGGGTATAGGGGTCTTTTTTCACGCAGCCAAAGCCTTTGAATGGAATCCATTTCTAGGAGATGATTGGGAAGCGCGTAAAATGAAAGAATTTATGGATAAAGACAAAGAGCCTCATGAGGATAACAAACCATCAAAACGTTTTTAATCATGGAAATAAAAACAACAAATTCAAAAAGAAGAAGGGCAAAAGAACGCGTAAAAAAACTGAAAGGTTTTTATAATCACCTAGCTATATACCTTGTTATTAATTGTGTTTTTATTTGTGTAAATATCTATAGAGCCTTGGATGGTATTACTAATATTAGCGATCCTAATTTTTTTAAATGGATGAAATTTAACACCTTTTCCACAGCAATTTTTTGGGGTATTGGTTTATTTATTCATGCGGTATTTATATTTGATTTTCCCTTTTTGAAAAATTGGGAAGAACGTAAAATGAAAGAGTTTGTCGCCAAAGAAAATAACAAAAGAAACAATGTTGGTTTTTAATAGAATCAACGATATTTAACTTATTACATGCACGTACTTATTATTGAAGATGAAAGACCCTCGGCGCGAAGATTGCAACGCATGCTGGACAAAATTGATGTTACCGTAGCTACAATGTTACATAGCGTTGAGGAAGCCATCGCTTGGTTTCAAGAGAATGAACATCCAGATCTTATTTTTTTAGATATTCAGTTGAGTGACGGCTTGTCTTTTGAAATTTTTGAAGTGGTTACTGTCAATAGCGCCATCATATTTACCACAGCTTTTGATGAATATGCATTGCAAGCTTTTAAACTAAATAGTATAGATTATTTGCTAAAGCCAATCGATGAGGTAGAATTACAAGCAGCGGTGGTACAGTATAAAAAAGTACAATCCAAAATGCAACCTGTAGCGCTTAATTTTGATGATATTAAAAAGCTACTTACCAATCCTGTAGTACGCGAATATAAAAAACGCTATACAACCAAAATAGGGCAGCACATTAAAATGATTCCTGTAGACGAAATAGAATGTTTCTACAGTGAAAACAAAGGTACCTACGCACATACTGTAGCTGGTAGAGACTATTTGTTGGATACCACTCTAGAACTCTTAGAAGAAGAATTAGAGCCTAAAACCTTTTTTAGAATTAGCCGTAAATTTTATATCAACGTGAATGAAATTAAAGATATTATTTCCTACACCAATTCACGTTTACAAATAAAACTCAATAGCTATAAAGAACAAGAAGTCATCGTAGCTAGAGAGCGCGTGAAAGATTTTAAGATTTGGTTAGAATAAAAAAAGGGTGTCATATAATGGCACCCTTTTTTTACTGATACGGTATATTATTTTATTCTATCGCTGGTAAAACTTCACCATCACAAGTACCAAAACCAATACGTAATCCATCTTTCTGGCAGTAGGCACGCATTTTCACAGTATCCCCATCGTTAATAAATTTACGCTTGGTACCGTCTTTTAATTGTAAAGGGTTTTGACCTTTCCAGGTAAGTTCTAACATAGAGCCGTAACTATCTTTGGTAGGTCCAGAGATGGTTCCGCTTCCCATCATATCACCACTTCTGAGGTTACATCCATTTAAGGTATGGTGTGTTAATTGTTGGGCCATTGACCAGTACATGTATTTAAAGTTTGATTTACAGACTACTGTTTCTTGGCCACCTTTGGGTTGTATAGAAGCCTCAAGATTTATATCAAAATTCATGGCTCCAGTTTGCTTAAGGTAGGGTAGTGGAGTGGGTTCTTGTTTTGGTCCATTAGTTCTAAAAGGCTCTAGCGCATCTAGTGTTACAATCCAAGGTGAAATAGTGGAGGCAAAACTCTTTCCTAAAAAGGGTCCAAGAGGAACATACTCCCAGGCCTGGATATCTCGTGCACTCCAGTCATTAAATTGTACCAATCCAAAAATATAATCTTCTGCCTCTTGAATAGGTACTCGTTTCCCTAAATCATTAGCGTCTGTAGTAATAAAGGCCATCTCTAGTTCAAAATCTAATAATTTACTAGGGCCAAATCCTGGAACGCCATCCTCTGCTGGTCTGGTTTGTCCATAAGGTCTGCGCACTGGAGTACCTGATGGAATGATCGAAGAACTTCTACCATGGTATCCAATAGGGATGTGCAACCAGTTTGGTAATAATGCATTTTCTGGATCTCTAAATAAACTACCCACGTTGGTAGCATGTTCTTTACTTGCGTAGAAGTCTGTGTAATCTCCAACATCAACAGGAAGTTGCATTTCAATTTGATCTAGTGCAAATAATATTTTATCACAATGCGCTCTATTGGTTTGTAATTCTTGATTGCTTTTTAAGAAAATATCACTAATTCTATTTCGAACCAAACGCCATGTTTTACGGCCATCTGCAATAAAATCATTCAAACTATCTTGCAAGAAAATATCATCTGTTAGTTCAATTCCTTTAAAATACCCAAGCTGGTGTAAAGCACCTAAATCTATGGTGGTATCACCAATACGTGTGCCAATGGTAATGATGTCATCACGGGTTAAAAACACACCAAATGGAATGTTTTGAATAGGGAAATCACTGTTGTGTGGAACATCAATCCAAGATATTCTAGTAGGGTCGTTTGCAGTTAATGGCATAGTTGTTAATTTCTGTTAGTAAAATCTACATCAAATATATAATTTTAAGAATAGGTAACGATTGCTTTTACTATTTTTGATCTTTAATTAACACAAAGATTATTTTGCTGTTTTTTTCTTCTGAAATATTTAAACACAATAAGGTCTAATTAAGTGTTGTTGAATCGGTTTTTTTTGACATTTAAAAATTTCAGAAGGCATTAAAAAAATTAAAAATTTCTAGTATTATACCTACAAATATGAAAAGAGACGAACAAATATTTGAATTGATTCAAGCAGAACATGAGCGCCAATTAGACGGTTTAGAGCTTATTGCCTCAGAGAATTTTGCTAGCCAACAAGTAATGGACGCAGCGGGTTCTGTACTTACCAATAAATACGCAGAAGGATATCCTGGTAAACGCTATTATGGTGGTTGTGAAATTGTAGATGAGGTAGAACAAATAGCCATTGATAGAGCCAAAGCTTTATTTGGTGCTGACTATGCAAACGTACAACCTCATAGTGGTTCTCAAGCCAATACAGCGGTTTTTCATGCCTGTTTAAAACCTGGGGATACATTTTTAGGCTTTGATTTATCACATGGAGGACATTTAACCCACGGAAGCCCAGTGAATTTTAGTGGTAGATTATACAACCCTGTGTTTTATGGTGTAGAAGAAGAAACTGGAATGCTTGATTATGATAAAATTGAGGCCATAGCTATTAAAGAGCAGCCTAAAATGATTATTGCTGGAGCCTCTGCCTATTCTCGTGAAATAGATTACAAGCGTTTTAGAGCTATAGCAGATAAAGTTGGTGCTATATTATTGGCAGACATCGCACACCCAGCTGGTTTAATTGCCAAAGGTATTATTGCAGATCCTGTACCACATTGTCATGTTATTACAACAACAACACACAAGACCCTTCGTGGACCTCGTGGCGGTTTGATCTTGATGGGTAAAGATTTTGAAAACCCTTTTGGTATTACACTAAAGAGTGGTAAGAAGCGCATGATGTCTTCTTTGTTGGATAGTGGTATTTTTCCAGGAAATCAAGGAGGACCTTTAGAGCATATTATTGCCGCAAAAGCAATTGCTTTTGGAGAAGCTCTCACCGATGAGTTTTTACATTACATGATTCAAGTAAAAAAGAATGCAGCTGTTATGGCCGAAGCTTTTGTGCAAAAAGGATATAAAATTATTAGTGGAGGAACAGATAACCATATGATGCTTATTGATTTGCGTAATAAAGATATCACTGGTAAAGATGCAGAAGCCGCATTGGGTAAAGCAGATATTACCGTAAATAAAAACATGGTACCCTTTGATGATAAATCACCTTTTGTAACAAGCGGAATACGCATTGGTACAGCAGCAGTTACTACTCGTGGTCTTAAAGAAAGCGATATGCAGCAAATTGTAGATTTTATTGACGCTGCTATTACACATCATGAAAATGACAGCAAACTAGATGAAATTGCTATTATGGTAAATGGCATGATGAGCCACAGACCTTTATTTGTGTCATAACGAATTACAGACGAACTATTTCTTTAATCTCTTTACCAAGACACTTTAAAAATAGAGGTAAAAAAAGCGATATGGAATGTTCCATATCGCTTTTTTAATGTGGTATAAGTTTATCCTTCTGGAGGAAACGCTATGCTTTGATAAGCACCAGCATCTGGAGGTGTTGCTCTATTGGTTCCGTTTAAGTCTATAGGTACTATGGCTCCAGTACTAGAATTCCCTATGGCTTCTGCTCCAGATATATTTTGTTCTATATTAAAGTTATTTGCTCCAGAGTCTTGAAATGCAGGATCTATATTTAATACCACCGTATTATTAAACTCATATAAAGGGTTTCCCTCAAAACTATTATTGGTATCATTAAAACGCAATAAGGTATTATTAAGTGAAACATTAAACGGCGTACTCTGATCTATAGGAAATAAACCCAGCTCTATATTTTCACTACCATATATGATGCAATTATTAAAATTTGCTTGGGTTAACGGAAAAGAAAAAACACCATTTTCATTTTCTGTACCATTATCTATTTGTACTGCAGGGAATGATCTAAAACCATTAGACCAATAGTTTACAAAAGAGCAATGGTTAAAGGTGTAGCTTCCTCCTAAGGATAATACTAAGCTTGACAGGCCGCTATTGTTAATCACTAGGTTTTCACCATACACATCACCGGTTCTTGCCAATAAACCAATGTTTGAAGAATTATAAATTTGTGTGTTTCTAAGACTTAGTGTTCTGTCTCCATCATTGCTGTCCATCAATATCCCGACAGAAGCATTTTTAATGGTAGTAAAATTAAATTCATTATTAGTACTTCCAGCGGTACACCAAATGGTACCCCATTGTCCAGGTACATCAGCAAACAAAGGTTCCAGTCTGTCACTTTCAAATATGATTTCTCCTTCCATGGCATCAAGGTCTACACTTTGTACTCCATTTGCTTTTATAGAAGCAGTATTAGCCACCAAAAGACCACTATTGTTATGAAAATGCACACGTGCACCAGGATCTATAATAAGTTCCTCTCCTGGCGGGACAGCAGCATAACCATAGATAATATATGGTTTTTCATTGGTGAAGTTTAATTCTGTAGTGTCTAAGAAAAACCCTTCTATTTCAAGGGCATCTTCTCCACTTCCTAGGGTTAGGGTTTCAAACATACCATTTCCTAGGTCTTCAGGAAACAAGAATATGGCATCTTTCACCAAGGTAATTAATGCTATATTTTGTTGATTTCCTGCGGTGTCAAATTGTATTTGATCTTCATATAAAAACTCAAAGCCACCTCCTGGTAGGTTATCTATGTCAAGAGTAGTTTCTACAAAGACAAAAATGCTGTCATTTGCTAAAATATTTATATCATTAAAGGTTTTACCAGGAAGGCCATCTACATTTAAGCGATATTGAGAGTTCTCTCCATCTCCCAAACGTATGGAAGGTATGGTGATATCATCGTCACTGCGGTTGTAAACTTTAAGGTTGTAGGTGCTAGAACCTATGTTAGTGAAAATAGTATCTAAAAAAACTGTATCCCTAGAGAATTCAAGATTTCCTGTGTTAGGAACGGTTTCAAAATCATTGCGGCAAGAACTCCATAAAATAATAGAGCAAAATAACACCAAGCCATACGCATACCTCATAAAAGAAAAGTTTTGATAAAAATATAACTTTTTATTGGGTGTAATATTGTAAAAAAGTAAAGATTTGGCCCTTGCTTCAAATCTTTGCCAAGCAAGCCACTTTTTACTTTCGTGTTATTGCTTTTTATTTTTAATGTTACTCTTTTAAAAAAAATTCAATCTTAAAAAGCTTGTCCCAGTTTTTACCTGTTACATAAATGATGTTAGGCTCTCCTTTGGAGGCAATACCATTTAATACATCTAGTTTGTTGTGCTGTGTTACTTTCTTTTTTAGCCCCTTGAGGTTTATGACACCCATTATTGCTCCATTATTAGGGTCTACTATAGCAATAGCATCTTTCTTATAAATATTGGCATAAATAGCTCCATCAATCCATTCAAGCTCATTTACAGAATCAATTTTACTGTTGTTTGTATACATTTCTATATAGTCTTCTTCTGCCAAGGTTTCGCCATTGAGTTTCCATATTTTACTAGTTCCATCACTTTTATATAAGGAGGTGCCATCATTGCAAAGCCCCCACCCTTGTTTACTTTTATTATATGCAAAAGTACCTGTCTTCTCTAAAGTCTTTAAGTTGTATATAAACCCAAGGCGTTCTCTCCAAGTAAGTTGATATAGCCTATCTTTTAAAATAGTAAGTCCTTCCCCAAAATATTGATTTTCAAGTGAGATGTTTTTTTCTACCACTCCAGTCTTGTAATTTGTTTTTCGTAGTGATGAAGCACTATATTGCCCCGTACTTTCATACAAGACATCACCTACAAATTCTAATCCCTGTGTGTATGCATTGATATCATGAGGATAGGTTTCTAGAATTCTATAATCATACAATATTGGTTTTTGTGGGGCGAGTACCGTAATTATTTTTGAAACACTATAGGTTACACCATCACTTACTATTTTGGCACTAATAGTCTTGCTACCCAGTTTTTGGTCTGAAAAATTAAAACTTCCCTTAAGCGCTGCGTTTATTGTTGCTTCTTTCTTGTTTACATAATATGTAATAGCATCAATGTTATTTCCTTTTTTACTTTTTACAGTGAAATTTATTGTTTCTGATGCTGAAATGGCTTTTTTATTGCCTTCAATTTCTAATAAGAACAATGTATTTGGGTCTTGATTTTTACTACCGCAGCCAGTGATTAAAATTGCTAAAAGTAAAACAATAAAGAAGTTAGAGCATTTCATAGTACGTGTTTAGTATTTTAAAATTTATGGCAAGATATTTATTATAAATGATTCTTAAAAATAGTTTGCAAAATTACAAAATGGAGTATATTTGCACTTGGCAAGTCCTACACAACTAGCTCCTGTAGAATCCCCCAGGGCGGGAACGCAGCAAGGGTAAATGGTCGTAGCAGTGTGATGTAGGTAGCTTGCCTTTTTTTATGAATTTTTTTTAAATTATATATAAAAAAACGCTTTACAAATTTGTAAAGCGTTTTTTGCTTTTTATGTGTTTTATTATTCAATAATACCACCACAACTTACTCTTGCCCCGGCCGCGCCAGAAGGTTGAGACGTAAAGTCATCTTCTCCTTGATGTATGATAATTGCTTTACCTACTATATTTTTTGTTTGATCATCACAACCAATACACCAAGCATCGGTAGTCATTTTAATTCCTCCTGTGCCATCTTCTTCTACCATGAAGTTTCCAATATCTCCTTTATGATACCCATTTTCACTTCCCCATTTTCCATGTTCTTCAAATGTAGGGTTCCAGTGTCCTCCTGCAGATTTTCCATCTGCTGATGAACAGTCTGCTTTTTCATGTATGTGTATTGCATGCATTCCTGGAGTAAGTCCTTTTACTTTGGCTTTAAGAGTTACCATCTTACCGTTTTGAAGGAAGTTTACAATCCCTTTAGAAATTCTTTTTCCTTTAGGTTTTAGTATTACTTTCAAACTCTTATTGTCATTACTTTGTTTAGAAACCATTTGCAGGGGTTGAACTTCTTTTGTTTCTATATCTTTTTTTGTTTCGTTTTTACACCCTGTAATTATCATTGATGTAAGTAATGATAGAATTATATATTTTTTCATTATTATGTTTTTGGATATTAATTTAAGGCTAAGATACAATTTAACCTATTGTCATAAAAAAAGAAGCCTAGTTTTTTCTGAGATCGAGTTTATACCAGATCCCTATTTGAAGACGATCGTAATGCTTACCTGTAAAATGATTTTTTAAATAGCCAACCTGTGTTACTATGTTTTTATTAATGACATACCCAAGTGCTGCATACAATCTATTTTGACTAAAAACCGGCTCCTGTAGATTGATAAAAACTTCATCATAAGCAGATATAAACCAAGTTTCTGTAATTGGGTAGGTAATCCTTACTAGGTAACGCGCTCTGTATTGAGTATTACTTGATGAGGCTTCACTGTCTATAAAACGCTGTTCAAGCCTGTAGCGATGTGTTGTTTTAAATTTCCCTAAAGTGTTTTTACTAGTAAACTGTCCATAGAGTCTATGTTCTATAGTATTGCTTTCTCCAGTTGGCTCTTCAAAGGTTCCATCTGTGGTGATATAGCCATACCCTAAGGTAGCTGTTGTGTTTTTGTTAAGATGCCAATTAATACCAGATCGTATTAATAATTGATTGAAATTTGATCCAAACTCATAGGTCCTGTATTGTACCTCTGGACTTATACTTATACGGTCTGAGAGTCTAGTGTTTCCGAAGAACATAAACCAAGATCCAAGATCATCTTGACCATCTTGTTGAGCGTTTGTGTATTGAATTGATAGTAGGGTTATAAGCAATAGGGCAATATTTTTTTTCATGTTTTTTATTTTTAAGGTCAGGGCATTAGTACTAAGAGAAGTAAGCCATAAATAGCGGCTTCGCAAAGTAGGTGCATAGCCATTCGTGTTTACCTACTAAAAAGTATCAACTATCATCTTTTTAGTAATGAGGCAATACTCAAATTAGTTCATATTAAAAATCTTGGTCTCTTTAAATAGCTTGGTATTTACTGCATTCATTTCGTCTTGATAGGCTAACCAATCTTTGTTGAAAAAAGTATTGGTTTTTTTAAGTGCATCATTTAACTGGTTTTTGGCATGTTGTAACAAAACAACTTCGGTTTGAGTCATCCCGTTTGGACGACTGCTACCATACCATCGCGCAGCTCTAATTCTATTGATTACTGTAACTTCTGGGTTTCTAGTAATTCCTTGGCGTTTGTCTTCTTTGCCGATGTATAGTGTGATAAGGTTTTCAATTGTTTCTAAAATTTTTGTACTCGCAGTAATGGCCTCTTTATGTACAATTTTATCTTCTTTTTTAAGAGTTTTACTAAAACTAGACACCGCGTTTTTACTTTCTACCAATTGTTTTACAGCATCTGCAGCTACTTGTGTCATTGCTTGAATGGTTTTAGCATTTGTGTAGCCTTCGTCTATTGCCTTTTGTGAGACATCTACTCTAGGATCGCTAGCAATAGTGATGCGTGTTTGTGTGCTTATCCCGTTATTTGATAGCACTATTTTATAGATCCCTGGTTTAACTTTGCTGCCCCTTGGCTCATTTTTTCTTTTTCTTATTTTTCTTGAGGGGCTATCTCCACCAGCTTCATTCATGTACCATGTCCATTTGTAAATACCAGAGCTATCTGGAGTCTTTGTTTTGAGCGAGCGTATTAATCGATCTCCATCATAAATTTTCATGTAAATAGAATCTTTTGAAGGACCTGAAGTCTTTAGCTCATCGGCATCAATTTCTTTTTGTTGATCAACTTTGTTTTCTGCAGGTGGTGCTTTATACCAATAGCTAATATGGGCTCCAAATGCTCTGTTTTCTCCTTGGTACATAGCATCTGCACCAAACCTACTTCCTGTAGGTTGTTGGTAGGACACTTGGTATGCTGTTGGGGGAGAAAAGACTTTTAGCCTTTCTTCTAAAACACGCGCATCTTCAGCAATAGCTCTAAGGGGGCTAATATCATCCAAGACCCATGCAGCACGGCCAAAGGTGCCAATCACTAAGTCGTTTTCACGCTCTTGGATGACCAAGTCTTTTACAGATACTGTCGGGAAGCCATGAGTCCACTTTGTCCATGTCTCTCCTGCAGTGGTACTATAATATAGTCCATCATCTGTACCTAAAAACAGTAAGTTTTTTTCTTGAGGGTCTTCAATAATACAAAGTGCATAGCTCTGTGTGTCTGTTTCATTTACAATTCTAGACCAAGATCGACCGTAATTTATGGTGCGATATGCATAAGCATTATAATCAAATCTCCTGTAATTATTGGCTACTAATAGCGCTTCTCCCTTGGTGTTTTTACTAGCTTTTATTTGTGTAATCCAACTTCCTTGTGGCAGTCCAGGTAGTTTTGAAATTTCTTCCCAAGATATCCCTCCATTGATACTCACGTGTACACGTCCATCATCTGTGCCTACATATAATACATCTTTCTCTACAGCAGATGGTTCAATTACTAAAATAGTAGTGTGGTTCTCAGCGCCGGTAGCGTCCATGGTTAATCCACCACTTTCGCTTTGTTTTTGTTTTTCGGGATCATTGGTGCTTAGGTCTGGAGAAATAACTGACCATGTCAAACCTTTGTCTATAGATTTGTGTACAAACTGGCTTCCAAAATAAATGGTGCTTGTATCAAAAGGGTCTATATTAATAGCGCTGTTCCAATTAAAACGTAAGGTAATATCTGGGTCTTTATGGGTAGGTTTTACCGTATAGTTGTTTCCTGTGATGTGGTCATATCTACTAACAAAACCTTGTTGACTCATGCTCCAGCCATATCTACTGTTATCTCTATCTGGAATGACATCAAAACCATCACCAAAACTAATTTCTTGCCAATAGCTGTTTCTAATACCTTGATCTTTCCATACATATGCTGGACCTCTCCAGCTACCATTGTCTTGCATGCCCCCATATACATTATAAGGAAACTCATTATCTACATTGATATGATAGAATTGCGCTACTGGTAGGTTTCCTATAAAACGCCAAGTTTTTCCACCATCTCTAGTAATGTTCATACCTCCATCGTTACCATCAATCATAAAGTTGCCGTTGGTAGGATGAATCCACCATGCGTGATGATCTGGATGAACGCCATTATCAACACCATAGGCAGGCATAAGTTGGTTAAAGTTTTTACCGCCATCTTCACTCACATTAACATAGGTAAAGACAGAATACACACGATTTTCATTTTGTGGATCTACAAAGATGTCACTGTAATAAAAAGGTCTGTTTCCAATATCGCTTTTGTCATTGGTTTTTTCCCAGGTAAATCCTCCATCGGTACTTTTATATAATGCATTTTTTTTTGCCTCAACAAGTGCATACACAATGTTTGGTTTGTTTGGAGCGATGGCCAAACCAATACGGCCTAATGATCCTTTTGGAAGCCCGTCTTTGTGTGTGCGCTCTTCCCAGGTTTTTCCTGCATCGTGTGTGACAAAGATCCCTGATCCTTCTCCTCCAGATTTAAAAAACCAAGGGTCTCTTTTGTGTTCCCACATAGCGACTATAATCTTGTTTGGATTGCTTGGATCCATCACCATATCTGCAACACCCGTTTTTTTATTTTGAAATAAGATACGCTCCCAAGTGTCACCTCCGTCACTTGTTTTATAAATACCACGTTGCTGGTGAACACCCCAAGGAGAACCAATAGCACCAACATAAACCACATCTGGGTTGGTAGGGTCTATGATTATTTTATGAATGTGACGTGTGTTTTCTAGCCCCATAGAAGTCCAAGAACGACCACCGTTTAAAGACTTATACACGCCATAACCACCGTTTAAGCTATTTCTAGGGTTTCCTTCTCCTGTTCCAACCCAAAGTACAGAAGGGTTAGATTGTTGAATAGCTACAGCGCCAATTGAGGCCGTTTTTTCATGATCAAAAATAGGCTCCCAAGTAATACCTCCACTATTAGATTTCCATAAACCACCAGAGGCAGTACCCACATACATTATATCTGGGTTGTTGGTAACAACATCTATAGAGGTTACACGGCCAGACATACCCCCTGGGCCTATATTTCTGGGGTGCATATCCTTTAGAAGGTCTGTTGTTAGTTCTTGTGAGGGTAGTGTTGCTGAGATGCAAAAAAGCATCAATAGTAAACTTTTTTTCATGGCTTGTTTTTACATAAAATAATTATAAATAAATATAGTAAACCAAAAGGTTTTATTAGGGTTTGCTTTCTTAAAAAAGCCTTAAAGTTTTGTTGTAAGTAGGTATTGGTTTTTTAATATCAGTTTAACGTTTCTGTTTTTTGTGTGTACAGAATAAGCTGTAATTTTATAGGTATGAATAAGCCTTCAAAAAACATCAAATATCAACATAAAAAATCAGGATTTGTATTTACGAAGCACACCCCAGAAGAGCAGTCAATTTTTGATCGCTTGTTTGGTGTTTTTCAGGAACTCATAACCCATACATCTGGTGATTTTGACGAGGCGATAGATTGGTTACGCCAGCTTGATACAGAATATGAAATAACTACAGAAGATTACACGATTGACGATTTTATTCAAGAATTAAAAGATCGCGGCTTTATAAGAGAAGAATTTGAACAAGATGGTACCTCTGGAACTGGAGATGGACAAGCAAAATTATCTATTACTGAAAAACTGGAAAGATCTCTTAGAAAGCGTGCATTAGAGCAAATCTTCGGAAACATCAAGCGTTCTGGACAAGGAAACCACAAAACTAAATACCTTGGCACAGGTGATGAGCAATCTGGAGATTTTAGAGACTACCAATTTGGAGATGCAATGGATCAAATTTCTATGACCGAGAGTATTAAAAATGCTCAAATTAATAATGGTATTGGAGATTTCCGCTTGACGGAAAACGATCTGGTTGTAGAAGAGTCCATGCATAAGTCTCAAATGAGTACCGTGCTTATGATTGACATTAGTCACTCCATGATTTTGTATGGTGAAGATAGAATTACACCTGCCAAGAAAGTGGCCATGGCGTTAAGTGAATTAATTACCACAAGATACCCAAAAGATACGCTAGATATTTTGGTCTTTGGAAATGATGCTTGGCCTATTAAAATTAAAGATTTGCCCTATTTAAATGTAGGTCCTTATCACACCAATACGGTAGCAGGTTTACAACTGGCTATGGATATGCTGCGACGTAAGCGCAATACCAACAAGCAAATCTTTATGATAACAGACGGCAAGCCAAGTTGTTTGCGTTTGCCAGACGGTCGCTACTATAAAAACAGTAATGGTTTGGATGAACATATCGTGAACAAGTGCTATATGATGGCAGCACAAGCAAGAAAGTTACATATTCCTATTACCACTTTTATGATAGCTAGTGATCCTTATTTACAACAATTTGTAGACCGATTTACGGAGGCCAATCAAGGAAAAGCTTTTTATACTGGGCTTCAAGGACTGGGAGAGATGATTTTTACAGATTATGAAAACAATAGAAAACGAAAGCTTAGATAGTGATTTGGTTTTAAAATAATAAAAAATACACGCGAAGGCGCACAAACATGGACATACAAAATATTACAACTTTCGGAGCCCTTAAAAAGGCGGGATATCAATACAAATCTATTAAAGATGAATTGCGAAGAAACTTGCTTGAAAAACTACTAAAAAAAGAAACTGTTTTTGAAGGCATACATGGCTATGAACATACGGTAATACCAGAGCTGGAACGTGCAATATTGTCTAAGCATAATATTAATTTATTAGGTTTAAGAGGGCAAGCAAAAACACGTTTAGCACGACAAATGGTGACTTTGTTGGATGAATATATACCAGTAGTAGCTGGTAGTGAAATTAATGATGACCCTTTTCAACCGATTTCTAGGCATGCACAAAATTTGATTTCAGAGAAAAAAGACGCCACTCCAATTACATGGTTGCATCGTGATTTGCGTTTCTCTGAAAAATTAGCAACACCAGATGTGACAGTTGCCGATATTATTGGTGATGTAGACCCTATTAAAGCTGCCAATTTGAAACTGAGCTATGCAGATGACAGAGTGATTCACTTTGGTATGATACCCAGGGCCAATCGATGTATTTTTGTGATCAATGAATTGCCAGATTTACAAGCACGTATCCAAGTAGCATTGTTTAATATTTTACAGGAGGGTGATGTGCAAATTAGAGGTTTTGCTTTGCGATTACCACTTGATATACAATTTGTATTTACTGCCAACCCAGAAGATTATACCAATCGAGGTAGTATTGTAACACCTTTAAAAGACAGAATAGGCTCGCAGATATTAACTCATTATCCAGAAACTCTTGAAATAGCAAGAAGTATAACGGCCCAAGAAACTGCGGTTGCAGCAGCTGAGAAAGAAAATGTTTATGTTCCAGAATTAGCAAAAGATATTCTAGAGCAAATAAGTTTTGAGGCTCGTGAAAGTGAATTTATAGACTCTAAGAGTGGTGTTAGTGCACGATTAAGTATTACTGCTTTCCAAAATTTATTGAGTACTGCAGAGCGTAGAGGCTTACAAAATGGAGACCCAGAAACAGCCATTCGACTTAGTGACTTCTTGGGTGTCATTCCATCCATAACAGGGAAAGTAGAATTGGTATACGAAGGAGAGCAAGAAGGAGCTAATGAAGTAGCAAAGCAATTAATTGCAGATGCAGTAAAGACCCAATTCTTACAATACTTCCCAAAGATTGAAAAGCTACAAAAAGAAGGTGATGATGATCCATATCAAGAGGTTGTAAATTGGTTCTTTGAGCAAACTAGTTTTGAATTACTTGACACTTTAGATGATCAACAATATCAACTGCAGCTGGATAGGATAGAGCCTCTTGATGATTTAATTCATCAATATGCCCCAGAGACTCCTAATGATGATATTCCATTTATGAAAGAATTTATATTGTGGGCCTTGGTAGAAATGAAGAAGCTTAGCAAATACAATTTGAGTGACGGTATTCGTTTTAAAGATATGTATGGTGGGTATATTAGTGGGCTTTAGGGCACATCGATAGTATAAAACAAAAATCCCGATAGCTTGCTATTGGGATTTTTGTTTTAAAATGTGTTAGTTGTTTGCAAATGAGTTAAAAGGTATGGTTTTTTATTTTAAGGAGTTTATAACTTCAAGTGCCGCTCTCTCTCCTGCAATCATTGCTGCATTTAAGGATCCATTTAATTGAGTATCTCCAGCAAGAAAAATTGTTTCTGTAAGTCGTGTTTCAGAAGGGAGCATTTCATAGCGTACGTCTTTTAAATCTGGCAAAGCCATAGGGATATTATATTGCTTTATAAATTTGCAAGATTCTATGTTACAGTGTTCTTTTAATTCTTTTTGCACCTCTTTAATGAGTACCTCATTAGACAGGTTTTGATTGTTTACAACCGTAACAGATAGAAGTTCCTTCTTTGGTGAAACAGCAGTGTCTAGACTTGTGTGATAGAAAAGGTTATTAACTAGCGTATGCTGTCCTGCAATAAGCCCAATTAATGGTTTTTTAATTTGTCTATGATCCATCTCAAAATAAAGGGTATCACAAGACTTCCAGGAGGTAGATTGATTTTTTAAGTTTGAAACAAGATGACTAGCTTCTGTTGCAATGATAGTAAAATCGCTTTGTATTGTGATTCCAGCATCAAGTTTGATGGTATCGTTTTTAAGGTCAACTACTTTTGTGTTGAATATAAAAGTGGTCTTTTTTAAGTTTTTAACTAATTGTTTTGGTATCGCTTCTATACCCTGCTTTGGTAGGGCAGCATCTCCCTCTCCAAACATTTTATATACAAACTCAAACATTCTACTAGATGTTTCTAATTTGTTTTCAAGAAAAATACCACTAAAAAAAGGAGTAAAAAAGTCTTCTATTATTTCTGAAGAAAAACCTAAACCTTTTAAATATGATAGGGTAGTTTGTTCTTTCTCAGAAAAGATATCTATAATAGATTTCTTCTTTAGCCTGCTGTTTAATTGTAGTATTTTAAATTTATCACCTATGGTGCCAATTCCAGAAAATAGTGTAGAAAACAATAATGATATGTCTCGCATAGGATCCCCTATGATTTTTTGAGTACTATTTTTGAAAATCACACTTCCTGGCAAAAAGCCTTGTAGCGCCAAAGAATCAAAATCTAGATACTTTTTTGCTGCTGGGTAGGCCGTAAGTAATACCTGAAAGCCATGGTCTAATTGATATCCATCTACAATATCTGTTTTCACCCTTCCTCCAGCTCTATTTGTTGCTTCAATAATAGTAGGAGCATAGCCATACTGTTCTAAAACAGTTGCAGCAATTAAACCACTAATTCCTGCACCAATAATATGTATTGTTTGTATTTGTTTTTTCATTATTACCCGCAAAATTATACCAAAATATTTTAAAACTCAAACATATTACTGTATTGATTGATAAAATACAATGTTTAACATTTTGTAAGGAAAATTAAACAAAAAGTACTGTTACTTTTGTTATATAATTTTAATGTGGATGGGACCAACCATATTACTTCAATAAATTACCTTTATGAATAAAATAGCGATAGTACGTTGTGAGCATTTTAATGCAGCACATCGGTTACATAACAATAATTGGAGCGATCAAAAAAACAAAGATATTTTTGGAAAGTGTAATAATCCAAATTACCATGGCCATAATTATGACCTAGAGGTAAAAGTTATTGGACATTGTGACCCAGAAACTGGATATGTTATTGACACCAAAATTCTTTCAGATTTAATCAAAAAATATGTCCTAGATCGGTACGATCATAAAAACTTAAATCTTGACACAGAAGAATTTAAAAATGTAAATCCTACTGCAGAGAATATTGCCATTTCAATTTATAATCTACTACAACCCAAATTGGCTTCTGGTTTGGAATTAAAAATTAAGCTTTATGAAACCCCAAGAAACTTTGTTGAATACCCCTACTAAAGAAAACACTTTTATGGGTTTTTCTGAAGACGCTATAGGAGATGATCACATCTTTACAGGACTCAAAACCCCCATGAGGCCGGATGCTTTTGTTCTTTCTGATACAGAAAAAAAAGAAAAAATTTCTTATTTATTCTCAGAAATCATGGAGGTCATGGGTTTAGACCTCACTGATGATTCATTAAAAGGGACGCCTAATCGCGTAGCAAAAATGTATATTGATGAAATATTCTCTGGTTTAAATCCAGCAAACAAACCAAGCGTAGCCCTGTTTGATAATAAATATCAATACAAGCAAATGCTTGTTGAAAAAAACATTACTTTTTACTCAAACTGCGAGCACCATTTTGTGCCAATTATAGGAAAGGCACACGTTGCTTATATTTCTTCCGGAAAAGTAATTGGTCTCTCTAAAATAAATAGAATCGTACAGTACTATGCTAAAAGACCCCAAGTACAAGAGCGTTTAACCAATCAAATTGCAGAAGAGTTAAAAACCATTCTTGAGACTGAAAACATAGCGGTTATAATAGATGCAAAGCACTTGTGTGTGTCATCTCGTGGTATAAAAGATGATACCTCAGCTACAGTTACTTCTTTCTATGGAGGCGTGTTTAACACTCCAGAAAAAATTGTTGAATTGCAAAACTATCTAAATCAATAATTGATGATGTCTACTCTCATAAAAAAGAGTAATTAACACTCATTTTTTATGACACACTATTGTTTATTAGTATTTCAATTACCTTCGCGTAAGTATTTGAATTATTATTAATCTTGACCCATGTAAAATACTATGTTACACCCATGTGTTTTGAGTACATTAAAAATGTATACATAGTGCAAATTAAATAAATAAACCTGAGTTATTCATTGCATAGTTGTTTGTGTTAAAATGAGTAGCTATTTATTCTCATGTTATGAATTTTAATCTCCCAAATAAAAATCGTTCTCTTTCCTTAAAAAAAGAAATCCCTACCATTTATGGTGTAACTATCAATACCTTACAGGGTGGGATTATTAATCTTTCACTATTTAAAGGAAAGAAAATACTTTTTGTTAATGTGGCTTCTAAATGCGGCTTTACAAAGCAGTATAAAGATTTACAAAAATTGAATGACACAAATAAAGATAGCCTAGTTATTATTGGTGTGCCTTGTAATCAATTTGGGAAACAAGAGCCTGGTGATGTATCTGAAATACAATCCTTTTGCGAACTTAATTATGGGGTGACATTTTTAATAACTGAAAAGGTTGATGTAAAAGGCAGCAATCAACATCCATTGTATGCTTGGCTTACCTGTGAATCGTTAAACGGTAAAAGGAATTCTAATGTAAAATGGAACTTTCAAAAATATATTGTCAACGAGAAAGGAGAATTGATAGACCACTATTATTCTATTATAAGTCCTTTGAGTAAAAAAATAACCAGACATTTTTAATGAAGTTTATTATTCTTAGGTTAGTAATAGACTTTGGTTTACTTGTTTTAATCTGGATTATACAGCGTATTATATATCCTAGTTTTCTTCACTACAACAAGCAAAATTTAATAGCCTGGCATAAACAATACACTGCAAGATTTGCTACCATTGTTATTCCTTTGATGTTTGGCCAACTTGGTGTCTCTTTATATCTTGTAAATACAAATCCAAACATATATACTCTTGTAAGTTTGGCGCTTATTATTTTAGTTTGGGGTATAACATTTTTACAGTTTGTTCCAATACATTCTAGTATCTCAAAAGGAGTTTTGAGTGATGAGCTGCTAAAGACTTTGGTCGCTAGAAACTGGCTTAGAACCTTTTTGTGGACTCTTTTGTTTTTATTAAGCAGTTTGTACTATTTGCTTTGTTTTTAAACAAAAAGCAAATACAGGTTTAGCAATCAAGACTAGATAAATATGCTTCTCCATTTTCTATATGCTTCTCTTGTTTTTCAACAGGCATTTTATCAAACATTCTTACTAACATACCCAGTCGAGGGTTGGATAAGAAGAACTCACGGTGGGTATTCATAAACCTCCAAAAAAGCCCATCCCACGTAGCTTGCCATTCTCCTTTTTTATAGTCACTCATTTTTAGGATATAGTTACTTCCACTTATATAGGGTTTTGTTGCCATTAAGCCGCCATCTGCAAATTGACTCATACCGTAAACATTAGTAACCATTACCCAGTCATAGGAGTCAATAAATAGCTCCATAAACCAGCGGTATACTTCATCTGGATCAAACTCACACAACATCATGAAGTTTCCTAAAATCATCAAGCGCTCTATGTGGTTGCAATATCCAGTTTCTAATATTTTTTTAATAGTTTGGTCAATAGGAGGGATGCCGGTTGTACCGTCGTAGAATGAAGCAGGAATTTTCTTGTTAAACTTCCAATAATTAGTTGTTCTCTCTTCACTACCTCGAGACTCATAGATACCTCTTATAAATTCTCGCCACCCTATAATTTGACGCACAAAACCTTCTGTAGAATTGATAGGGATGTTGTTTTGGCTGGCATATAACAAACAGGCGTCAATAATTTCTTTTGGAGTAATTAATCCCACATTCAACATAGGGGTTAATACACTGTGGTTTAATATTGAGTTTTCTGAAACGATAGCATCTTCATATACCCCAAATTCCATAAAACGTTGCTCAAAAAATTGTTGAAGCCAAGATTTTGTAGCCTCAAAACTTGTTGGATATAAGGCGTATGCGCTAAGGCTCCCAAAATGTTTAGAGAAATGAGTTTCTACATATTTTTTTGCTTCTTGATGATAGTCGTCCACATCAGGAAACTGTATGGTTGGAGGAATCTTTTTTGCTGGATATTTCTTTCTATTTTCTGTATCATAGGTCCATTTCCCACCCACTGGTTTTCCATCAGCATCCATCAATATGTTACGTTTTTTACGTTGTTCTTTGTAAAAAGTTGTTTGATGGTATTTCTTTTTATCCTTACCAAAGAAGGGAACTAGGTCTTCTTTGGTGTTTAAAAATAATGGATTCTCTTGGCGTTCTAAAGAAATCCCTAATGCTTTAGATCCTTCTTCTATTCTTTTACTTAAAAAGGTATCTGTCGGGTCGATGTAGTTGATGTGGCTAATGCCTTGTTTTTTTAATTCTGGGAGTAGCAGCCTAATGTCTGATATTTTTTGAGTAGCATCTACATAGTGTACTTGCATGTGTTTATCTTCTAGCATAAAATCGGCATACCGCTTCATAGTAGCTCTGTGAAAAGCTATTTTTTGTTTATGGAAAGGATATTGTTTGAAAAACAAATATTCTTCTACAAGGTATACGGGCGCATTGATTTTGAAAAGAGGTGAGTTTTCAAATAATTGATGCGGAAAGACAAGGTGTATTTGTTTCATTTGTTTCTTCTGCAGCGTTCACTACAATATTTTACTTCTTCCCAATTCTTTTCCCATTTCTTACGCCATGTAAATGGACGCATACAAACGATGCATGTTTTTTGAGGAAGATGTTGTTTTTTCATATTTAAAATTGAGGTACTTCGTTCACCCTTGCATATGGATAACATGCTATTTTCTTTAGTGAATAATAACTATTTAATCCAGAAATACCAACACTTTTTGTAGCTTCAAGATCTATATCATCATCAACCATGGCGCTGTCCGCAACTATTAGATGTTCAATTTCACCAATCACCATCACAGTACCGTTGTGTTTGATTTCTAAGGCTTCTACAAAACGCATGCCCATTTTAAAGGTGCTTTCTTTTACAAAAGGAGCAAGAATACCATTTTGGTATTCTTCTGAAAGGTGACAGTGTTCAAACTCTGAGTCTTCGTTGGTGAATTTTGCCGATGTATAATGGGCGTTTTTCACAAACGCTGGATGAATATGATTAATGGTGTATGAACCATTTTCTTCGATATTTCTTAGGGTGTGTCCAACTTCTGGGGTTTGAGGCCTAGAGATAAAGCCTAATAAGCCAGGATTACTACCTAGGTGTACTACCGAACTAAAAATCGCTAGATTAGTTTGTTTACTATTGCTTATGGTTCCTATGAGGTTAGCAGGCTTTATACCTGTAACCGAATTAATTAATTTAAGCCTGGTAATACGGTCTAACTCTTCGATGTCTTTTTTAGTGTAAATCATTATGTCTTCTATTTACGTGTGTTTGTAACAAGCGTTTTTTTTCTTTTTGTACAGCAGGGTGTTTTTTATGCCCCCAAATTTTATCTCTAGCAATGCGAGCGCTTTCTTGCAAGTCAACAATAGGATAAGGGTAGTTATCACCAATGTAGACATTACAAAAGGTTTGTTCCATGGAAGACATGCTCCAGGGTTCATGAATAAATGCTAGAGGAACATTGCTGAGTTCTGGAACCCATTTTTTTATAAAGACACCCTGTGGATCATGCTCTTGTGAGTTTTTTACAGGATTGTACAAACGTACGGTATTAATACCAGTTGTTCCTGCTTGCATTTGAAATTGAGGATAATGAATGCCGGGTTCATAGTCTAAAAACTGTCTTGCTAAATGATAGGTGCCTTCTCGCCAGTCTTGGTCTAGATTCATAGTTAAAAAAGAAACTACCATAGCACGCATTCTAAAATTAATCCATCCTGTTTGCTCTACAGCCCGCATGCAAGCATCTATTAATGGATATCCAGTAGTACCTGTTTTCCAGGCCTTTAAAAAAGCCTCATTTTTTGAGTGGGGCAGCAGTTCATAGCCACTATTGACGCACTGAGTTTCGTAGCTGCACTCCACCTCAAATTTCTGAATAAAATGGCAATGCCAATGTAACCTTGTGAGCATGGCAGAAAAAGCTTTGCTATTTTTTGTTCCATTTGGGTGTGTGCCTATGTATTGAAATGCTTGTTTAATACTTATGTTTCCCCATGCTAAATATGGAGATAATCTGCTACATCCTAACCTGCTTTCTGCAGGTTTTGAGATGTGTTTTTGGTAGTTAAAACCTCTTTTTGCTGTAAATGATTTTAAATAACGCCAAGCATTAGCCTCTCCAGCAGGCTGGTATTGTTTTGAGTATTCTTTTAATTTTTTTTCAAGTTTCTCGGGCAGTAAAAACAAATGTGTTAGTGCTTTTTGTGTAGTAACAGAAAAAACATTTTTAATCACCGGTGTATGCATTTTTGCATGCCATTGTGCGGTCCAGTCTACTCTGTTTTTTATACCTCTTAAAATACCATCACGTTGAAATTCATTCCATGCAATATGGTGTTGTTTACAAAAAGATGCTACTTGTTTATCACGTTTCCAGGTACCTAGCGTACCGCTCTCTCTGTAGCTAAAAATGTGCTGTATATCATAAGATGTTGCTATGTATTTAAAAATATCTAATGCCGCTCCATAGAATACATCTACACTTCTGTTATAAGGAGCCAGTGTTTTATTGAGTACCGCAATAGATTGATAGATAAATTGTAGATGTCGCTCACTGGTATCAGGATATTCAATAAGGTTAGCCTCAAAAAAATAGACGATACGGTATGGAATACTAGCGCGCTCTGCATGTAATAAAGCTTCATGATCCTGAGAGCGTATATCACGCTTTAGCCACACAATATTAATTGGCTCTGGCTTCAATAGATGAGTTGTTTTTTACATTTTTTCCAATAGGCAAAGAACGATGGGAAGTAGCCTTGCACGTCAAAGATCCATTCTCTAGGCTCCTGAATCCCTTTATAATGTTTGTTAAGTGGGTGTTCTTTAAAGTGTATGTTTCCAAAGTTATGCGTCTTTATAAGGTCTTTAAACTCTCCAACATAGATTTGAATTTTTGGAATATTTTGTTTTGAAATAGCGTATATAAAATCTAGTGTCTTTTGTGATACTGGATACTCCTCAAAGTGAGATGGCTCCAATAATAAGATTCTATTTGCCGAAATATCTTCATTCCAACGCGGGTCTAGGTTGTAAAAATTATAAATACAAGTGGCTAGGCCTTCATCTACCGTAATGGTTTCTTGTTTTGGTAGTGGTGTTTTTAATACTGGTGATGCTATCTCTTTTAATATTTCAGGAACATCCATGCCCTCAAAGGCTTCATAGGGTATGTCTAGAAAAGTGTCTTTTTGTTGTGAAAAACAATACCTATTAATGTTCTCTTGATTTGCAACATATTTTTTATTTGCATTGGCTCCTGCCACCCATTGCCAACTAAGGGCGTTGCTAGCCCAATCTGCATCCAATAAATGATAGTACATCCATTGTGCAGGTGTTTTCCAGTGACTTTGGCCCATGTTACAGGCTATCGCTGCTATATACATTCTAAGATGGTTGTGTAGGTATCCAGTTTTATAAAATTCTTCAATGGCTGTGTCTATAGCCTTAATACCGGTGGTTGCTTCTACAATTGCTTTAGAAATAGCAGTATTTGATACAGGAGCTTGTTGGTGCTTTATGTCTTGATTAATGCCATTACCTTTGGCAACCCAAACCTGCTGCCAATAATCTCTCCATGCTAATTCTTGAATAAACTTTTCTGCTTGTCTTGGTGTATAGCCTTTTTTTAAAATTTCTGTAAAAACAAACTTTGTTGAAATAACACCTCTAGAGATATAGGGTGATAGATAGGAAACACTTCCGTTTATATAATTTCTACTAGAAGTATATTTTACAGGGTCAATCTTTTGAACACGCTGCAGTATTTCATCATAAGAAGTTGGAAAGATAGTATCTTGCTGTTCAAATAATTTCATTTACCGTTTGGATATCTTATTGCCTGAGATAGATTTTTGACGTGAACACTTAAAGCGTGTAATGTCTGAGTTTCTTTTTTTTAGGTGTTTTTGGCTTACACCACTATTTACTCTTTTTCTCCAACGCTTAAAGCTAGATTCTTTAAGATATCCTCGCATTACTTTAATGACCTCTTTTTCTGGAAGCCCAAATTGAAATAAAATAGCTTCAAAAGGAGTGCGATCTTCCCAGGCCATTTCAATAATTCGATCTAATTCTCTTTCGGTAAAAGTAGAGGAGGCTGTTGCCATATTTATGATTTTTTAGATAAGGATTCTAATTTTTTCATTACCTGTTCTGCCTCATAGGCTTTTTGATCACTAGCCTTTCTGTTTGTTTTGGAGAGCTCAAAAGATTCTTTGGTAAGTTTCTGGTAGGCAGCCTCTAGCGTTTCTTTTTCCGATTTCTTTTTAAATAGTCCAAACATAAGCGTTAAATTTTATAGCATTTTTAAAAGCTACTATTATTACACTGTAAAAATATAGAATGTTTGGTTGTATTGTGTTAAAGTTAAACAAAAAAAAGAACGGTTTATGTTTTTGTTAACTCTTAGTAATTCTTCATTGTAGAGTAGCTTTAAAATTTTTGTTAGCGATTAATTATTTATTGTTTAAATTACACCCCTAATAGACTAAACAAATTTATTTTAACGAAATACCTTTACACTATGAAAAAAAATATACTTTTTATTGCCCTTTTTGTATGCGCAAGCATGGTAAATGCTCAAGATTATCTAGATATTTTTAAAGCCTCTTACTCACAGGCTTCACTTGGAAATGTTCAAGATTCATTGGACACAGATGTTAATAATACGAACTTAGAACTTTATTTACCAATACCAATTACTTCAAAGGCTGTAATTCTTGCTGGTTTTACCTATGAAAATACAGGTTTGGGTTCTTTTTTCGCAAAAGAGAATACAGGTACAGATTCATCAACTGTTTTTACGGATGGAAGCTCAAATTTGATAATGACAAGGCTTAATTTAGGTATGAAGATTAACCATGGTAATAAGTGGAGTGGTACCTATGTAGCGCTTCCAAAACTAGCCTCAGATTTTAATGATCTTGGATCAGATGATTTCCAGATGGGTGGTCTTGCGCTTCTAGAAAAAAAATATTCTAGCAGAAAGGTTCTTAAATTTGGAGCTTACGTGTCCTCAGAGAATTTTGGTACTACCGTAACACCTATAATAGGGCTTTGG